>Ga0307377_10004320_pt1 | contig 15600 bp, 8 predicted proteins | sample TR3MG_FD_202535 | JGI IMG/M metagenome (GOLD analysis project Ga0307377, IMG submission 202535) | Soil microbial communities from Risofladan, Vaasa, Finland - TR-3 | ecosystem: Environmental > Terrestrial > Soil > Coastal area > Acid sulfate soil | place: Finland: Risofladan, Vaasa | collected... | reverse complement strand
CCGCGGGGTCAAGCGCAAGATGAGCAACTTCCCGCTCCGTCCACGCCACGGCAAGCCCCTGCCCGCGATCAACATCCGAAGGGCCATCAGGATAGTTAAGTGAACAGTATTAAGGCTAGCCCGATATACTTGACATCACTACTCCTCATGCTTAGTACCTCCTTGGGGGAAGTTGATTCTTCAGCTCGACCACTTTCCCCCAATGTTAAGTGTCATCCTTTCAGAATCCCTTGCAAAAATGCGCCTCTTATCCTGCCGCAGTAGAATGAGAACGGACTGAGCGGAGGATGGGGCAATGCTGGGAAGCAACCCGAGCGCCGACTCGGTGGCCTCGACCGATTCAGGGGGATGCCGCGGCATCCCCCTTTCAGCTGTCTGCCGACAGAAAGCCCGCATCAGGAGAGGCACCAAAGCGGAAAATCCTGGGGCGTGGGCGCAAAGCCCCCGCAGGCTGCGCCGGCACCCAGGCTTCCTTCTAATGCACGGGCGCTCTCTCATAATGCATTGAAAGTAAAGGTAAGATGCAGATTGACACGGAAGAGGTCGCTGGTTCTGAACCAATCCTTGACTAAAAAACGGTCAGCCGCGGAAGGCGAAGGCCAGTAGATTCATGGCGGCGAACATCCTGGCCAGGTATTTCTTCCCGTGTCCAAAGTTGTGCGCGAGGTTATAGCCGTTGTTTTTCAGCACGTTGAAGCTCTCATTCTCGATCTTCCAACGGGCTCGTGAGCAGGCGGCAACCTCGACCACGTTGTCGGCCGTCAGCGGCAAGCTGGTCACGAAGGCGCCGTCGTAGCTGGTTTTCCCCTTGGCATCGACGATGCTGACCCCGAGCCAGTTGACGGCCAGCGCATCCTTTCCATCGCGCAGCGTAACGCCCTCGATCCAGCGGTAGCGATAGGTCAAGCTGTGCTTGCCGGGCTTGCGCTCGGTGACCGTCTGTTCGTCCAGCGGTGCGCCATCCAGGAACTCATACAACGTTTTGTGGCCGTCCTTCTTGCACACAAATAGAAAGTCCGCGCCCGTTGCGAGCACTGCTTCGGCCAGTGGTTGGCAACTGAACAGCGCATCGCCCAGATAGACCGGACGTAACTGCTTCACGCGCTCGCCGTGCTCAATCAGCCAGCGTTTGGAGGCGTTTCGTTCGCAATCCTGCTTCTCGGCTCCATCCTGCGCAGAGATGAACTCCGGCATCAGCGGCAGAACCATGTTATGGCCGGGCGCGACGATCATGGCCGCCAGCATGGCATGATAATGCTCCGTCTTGCCGTTCGATCGCTTGCGCGTAAGACACTGCGGACAGCTCAGCTTTTGCGAACAGAAATGCTCGGTCCCATCGAGTGCTATCAGCGTCCGTCCCGCCAGCCTCTGAAAGGCCCTCAGGCCGTCGCGCTCGCGCAGTTGCTCCAGAACCTGGTCGAAGCAGGGCTGCAATGCCTGCGGGGAAACCATGTCCAGCAAGGTTTGGATGTGGTTGTCGGTGGGAATCTTCTCCGTGCCGAACAAGGTCTGGCAGTTCGAGGTGCCGTGGCCTTCCAGCAACCGTTTCTAGTAAGACAAAAACGACTCGTTCCGCATGAAAAACAAGGAAAACGCCGAAAGCCCAATATCCGACATGGCGTAGCCCCCGTCCGAAGAGCGCCGGGAATCGGAAGATCCTGAGCAGGCTTCCCGCAAACCTTGCAGAAGTACCTCGAAAATCTCCATACCCCAAGAAAATACTGCGCTACACCCACGCAAATATCGACCTTGGTTTCCACTTAGAATTGCTGGCGGCGCGCATAGTTTCTTGACGGGTATGGCATGGCCATTGTACCTTTAGCGGTCGACAATGTAAGAGGGTTCGGGTTCAAAACGACCGGCCCAGAAGAATCCCATTTGGCTGCGCCATGGGAAATAGTACGCGGTAAATTTGTTGAATCAGGCCGAGGCGGGAAATCGCATTAGACAACTCTACCTAAGTGTCTAGCCGTAAGATCATACGGGGAAGGAAGAATAATCCATTATGAACGTCGTGCGTTTTGTTCAGTTTCTGCGCAGATTCGCGGTGCAGCGTTTGGCGCCCGAGATCCATGCAGCGAGGAAAATAGCTCTTCTCTCGATTGCGACGAGCCTAATCTTGTCAGCATCGAACTCGCGGAGTTACTCGCAAGATATCGGTGCCTCCACCTACTCCAGAAACAAACTTATCGCTCTCGCACGCCAAATGCGCGAGAGGCCTGAAAATACAGACAACGCCAAAAATGGTCTATTCGAACACCACTTGGATTCCACAACCATACTTGCCGTTCGCACTCGGAGTGGACGAGCGGAACTTCATGCGGCGTCGGCAGATACGTTCTTCGTAATCCAGGGGCATGCCACGCTAACTACTGGCGGTACAATTATCAATCCACGGGGTATAGGAGAGGTTCGGGGCGACTCTGTACTGCACGGCTTGAGCACGGAGCTTGGAACGGGAGATGTCGTTCATATTCCAGCAGATACGCCTCATCAATTGCTGCTCGCTGGCAGCGATCCGTTTGTCTATGTTCTCGTAAAAACTTTAGTGCGATGAAGGCGCGCTTGGTCCTCTCGCGGCGTCCCGGCACGATAAGAGGCATTTTCGCGTTCATACTGACCTGAAGCCACACGATTACGTCTGCCGGAGAGGTAACGGAGAGCACAAGTAGCATACGATTTTTTCAGTTGATAGGTTCTCTGGCGGGGTACATAGCACGATGCTCGGCACGCGCAGCCGCCCATCTGCATGGCGATGATAAGCGCGGACGATCTACAGGTTACGCCAGAAGTCGGGGGCGGACCGAGTGGCGAAATTAACGGCCATGGAATTGGGGCCAAGCTGTGCTCAAATAGGGCATAATCTTGATATCACTCTTCCCAAAGGCAGTGCGGCCTACTTCGGGAGGCAAAGTATCTCAAAGGGGCTTTGCAATATGAAACGTGTGCTTAAAGCAGTCACTCCTATTGAACGAACGAAGCTGACAGCGTCCGTATTTGAGCAGCTCCTGTCTTATGTGGTGAGCGGAAGGTGGAAGGCCGGTGAACGTATTCCTCCCGAGCGCGAGCTGTGCCAACAGTTGGGCATTGCGCGTACCTCGCTTCGCGAGTCGCTTAAGGCGATGGAATTGGTCGGAATGCTGGATAGCCGCGTCGGAGATGGAACTTTTGTATGTCCCCGCTCAGAATTCCTGAGCCGGCCCTTGCTCTGGGCTTTCACCGGAACCGATCATGAAGAACTCCAGGAGATCATGGAGGCTCGAACGATCATCGAAGAGAATTTGGCGGCGATAGCTGCGACCCGTGCTACACCCGAGCAGATAGAGGAAATTGGCCGCGCAGTGCAACTTATGCGCGATAGCATAGCGCGAGGAGATTCAACGCTCGAAGCCGATATGGCATTTCATTTGGCCGTCTCAGCTGCAGCGCAAAACGGCGTCCTGAGGAATGCGGTGCATCTATTGCGTAATTTGATGCGGCAATGGATTCACTACAAGCTGCTCATGCCCGATGTCCCGGAGATAGTATTGAAGCGCCATATTGCGATCTATCGAGCCATAGCAGAGCGAAAGCCAAATGCGGCACGAAACGCAATGCGTCTCCATTTGGAGGAGACCATCAGACTGGTTACTGATGTCGTTCAACAGAGGAAAGCAAGAAAATAGACCAGTCCAAAAGATTGGGCAGGCCACACTCTTTCTTTACGTATTTTTTACATGAGAGTTGTTTCGGGCGATGTTGCGATTCGCGATCGCGGTAGATCCGCAATGCTGATATCAACGGACATCGCTTAGCTTAACAAAGAAATGTTTGCGCCCTCGCATCAATATACCCTTCCCAGCGCAGCACGGCCCGACCCATTACAAGAGACGGGTACTCTTGGTTTGGGAAATGGTTCGCAGATAGTCTCCAACTTCATCACCTTAATGAGCTTAGTGTCAGCCATTCCTTGGTAGTTTGTACCCTGCGCCATCGGCAAGATTGTGGTGCCGCCGCTTGAACATTCATTCGATTACCGAGTCTACAATCTGGCCTAAAGACGAGCACCCTTCGTCGAGGACAATTCTTAACGCGGCGACGCGACCGGGATATGATTCGCGGACCGTCATCTAAGAGACACACAATACCCTCGCAAAAGATTCCCCAAAAAAACTTATTGACAGCAATGGTCGGACCGGTATACCTTTCCGACTTGCAAGCTCGTACTTCAAAAAATCCGCCGCTATTGCTAGATGAAACATGATCCATTTGAAGGCTGAATGGGACTTGATTCTATTGACGCCAGTTCAAACGGACTTCCCAGGAGGATAATCATGTCGTTTGTATCCAAAGCAGCATGCTTGGTGCTGTTCGCCGTTCTAACCCTAAGCATTACCCAGGCGCAAATCTCCACCGGTACCATTGTCGGAGTCGTCCAGGACAGCACTGGCGGTGTCGTTCCGAACGCCGCAGTGACCATTACGCACGTTGCCACGGGCGTGGCGCGTAAGACTCTCACTAACGATCAGGGTGCGTTTAATGCGCAATTCATGCCGCTAGGCGCGTACGCCATATCCGTGACCGCCCAAGGCTTCCAAGCCAAAACCATCAAGGGTATTACTCTACAAGTTGACCAGACGGCAAATCTGACCATCGTGCTAGGAGTCGGATCGGTGAGTCAATCGGTAGAGGTCACCGCTGCGGCTCCGCTCGTCGATACGTCAACGTCTTCCCTAGGGCAGGTGATCGACAATCATGAAGTCCTGAGCATGCCGCTGAACGGACGAAATGCGTTCGCGCTCGGACTTCTGGTTGGAAACACCGCCCCGGTGCAGGGGATGGGAACCAACCTTCCTTTCGTTGGCGGAAGCGGGCGATTCAGCAGCGGCGACGTCTCTCTAAGTGGGATTGACGACAATACTTTCGCAACTGCCGGACAAATCGGGCGTCAGGGTTATGCCATTGTGCCTTCAGTCGACGCTGTTGAGGAGTTCAAGGTAATGACGCACAATTTTGCCGCGGAATACGGCCATGCCGCGGGCACGATTGTCTCCGCAACCCTCAAGGCTGGCACCAATCAATTCCACGGCGCAGTTTTCGAATTCGTACGCAATGATATTTTCGACGCTAATAACTTCTTCACCAATCGTGCTGGCTTGCCCAGGACACCCTTCCACCAGAACCAATTTGGCGGCACCCTCGGCGGACCGATCCTGCGCAACCGCATCTTCTTCTTTGGCGATTACCAGGGAACGCGGATCAGCACTCAGTCTGGAAGCTCCATTGAGAGCGTACCTCCGATGGCTTGGCGAACTGGGGATTTCTCTACGAGTCCAACGGTTCTCTATGATCCGACAACACGCCATATCGGACCGAACGGAACGGTTGTTGCCACTTCCTTCCTGGCTGAAACGGGGGCTAACAAAATTCCCGCTACCCAAATTAATCCGACAGCCACAGCAATCCTGTCTCTGATTCCAGCCCCGAATTACGGGGCCGCCAACGCCTCGGCTAACAACTACTTCTATACGCCAACACAGTCCTCCAATACCGATCAGGGCGATATCCGGATCGATGCAACGATTACCGCCAAGAACCATCTTTCCGGGACTTATTCCATGAGCAACAACTTTCAGCCGGCCGTAGGCGCCTTCCCAGGTTGGATAGGGGGCGGCACTGCCGCATTGAATAATAATGACCAGATCACCGTGTCCGACGTCCACATCTTCGCTCCAACTTTGATAAACGAATTGAGAGCGGGCTACCTTTACAACAACGGCACGCAGCCAGGCGGCGGACCGGCAGGCGCGACCTTCGGCACAGGAATCGGTCTCGCTCTTTTACCTTCAACTCCCTTACAGTTTCCGGCTATCAGCTTCAAGTATTCTGGTTCGGCGGCGAATGGGACTGAAGAGTTTAACGGGATAGGCCCAGCCAGTCTTAACCTGAACACCCTACAAACCCGGCAGTTGGCCGACAACATGAGTTGGACACATGGCCGTCACTCCGTAAAGTGGGGCGTCGACATTCGCGAGTCAGTCTTCGACGTGCTAAAGGGAGGGCCAGGGTCTGTCTACGGCGCCATTTTCTCCTCCAGTTCCGATGTGCCGAATTCTGGTCTTCCCCTCGCCGACTTTCTGATGGGATTTCCATCGAACACCAATGGCATCCCGATGATTGCCAAGGGACGTCAGCACACAGCCTATTTCGGCGGCTATATCCAGGACGACTGGAAGACGTCCAGCAAATTGACACTCAATATGGGCCTGCGCTACGAGCTTTACACGCAACCTATCGACGCAAATAACGTGGGTTCCCTGTTCGACATAACAACGGGCCAGTTTGCGATCCCCGGCCAAACACCCTACAGCCGCGCAATGGTGCAGGGAGACCATAACGACTGGGGCCCGCGATTCGGCTTTGCCTATCAGGCTTTTCACAAATGGGTAGTACGTGGCGGATACGGCGTCTACTACGCCATGCGCGACCAGAACCAACAAACCACTCAATTTTCCGGAAACACTCCCAATATTCCCACGATCGTAGTGCCAACCATTACAGCCGCCCATACCGTAGCGCCGCCATACAACATGAACACGCCAATCAATACGGTTCCTGCCACCGCGTCGCTAGCGGGCTTTACGGCAGCGAGTCCATATTCAGGCCAAATCAAAACCCAAAGCCTACAAGACGCGCTTATGCCCCGGTTAATGCAATACAATCTCGACTTGCAGTATCAGTTGAACCCAACGCTTATTTTTGAGGCATCGTACAGCGGCGCCCGCGGATCTCACTTTGCCTCATTCTTCATAGATGAGAACCAGGAGCCGTTTTCCTATGCGTTGAATGGGACAAATACCCAAGCCAATCGCCCATTCCCCTACATGGGTTCAAGCGTGCTCGCAGTAAAAGACATTTCTTCTCAGAACTATAACGCGCTAAATCTAAAGGCACAACAGCAGTTTGCGCACGGGTTGCAATTCCTGGCCAACTATTCGTGGCAAAAGAACATGGAGACGAATGGAGACGGCCCCGATTCCTATAGCCAGACCGCAACGTCTGTAGCCCTCTACACCTACGACCTATCAAGAGAGAAAGGTGTCGCTCCATTGAATATTAGTCAAACGGTTAGCGTTAGTGCGCTTTATGACCTTCCTCTAGGCTCGGGAAAACAGTTTCTAAATGTAAAGGGTCCACTCGACTATGTGCTTGGAGGATGGGTGGTCAACGGTATCCTCTCGATGCGGAGCGGCTTTCCAACCGATATCAACACGAATGTGATTCCTCCCACTTTCCAGACTTATAACGTCGCGAGTTGCGTTGCCGGAGTACCTAAGAAGCTTCCCAACGCGGGGGTAGATGGGTACTTTAATCCTGCTGCATTTACCGTACCTCTGACCACAACTAGCACAACGGGTGCTCAGATAACAGAGTTTGGCAACTGTGGACATTTCCCTGTCACCGGGCCTGGAGCAAAGAACCTTGACTCATCCCTCTTCAAGAATTTCTATCTTTCCGATTCGCACCGCTTCTATCTGCAGTTCCGGGCCGAAGCGTTCAATACTACCAATACGCCGGCGTTTCAGCTTCCATCTGCGAGCAATGTAACCCTTACCTGTAAGGGCGCTCCGGGCGCCATCTGCAATTCAAACAATCCGGCCTTTGGCAAATTGGTGAACGGGTCTGCGACTGGAAGGCAACTTCAATTCGCAGCAAAACTATACTTTTAATATGCCCGGCTCTCCGTACATTGGCCTCTGACGGGGTTATGCACGGAGAGCGGCCTCGTTGATCTTGCAAGGCAATTGCGTCCTTATCGGGGTCCGTACACTTTCTACCCGTGGTGGACGGATCCGGCTCGCAAATCGGATGCCGCGCGCTGATTGTGTGTTTTTCTTCCGTCGGGAGCCGCAAATGGAGAATTCAAGAAGAACATTTCTGAAGCAGACCGCGGCACTATCCGCGACTTGCCTGGTGGGATTTGATGGGCAACAAGGCGCAGTTGCCGCCTCGAGCAGAAGCGCAGGTGATGGAACAGGCATCAAGCAGACGGGTTGGTATGATCGCCCGATGCGTTGGGCCCAGTTGGCCTTCGTGGAAAATGACCCCGGAAACTACGATCTTGCATTTTGGCTCGATTACTTCAAGCGGATTCACGCAGATGCAACCATTTTGAGCGCAGGAGGATGTGTCGCGTTCTATCCCACCCAGATTCCATTTCATTATCGAAGCAAGTGGCTCGAGAATATGGATACTTTCGGGGACATTGCCAGCGGTTGCCGCAATCTGGGGATGAATGTAGTTGCGCGCACCGATGCCCATGCGTGTCATGAAGACGTGCTCAAAGCACATCCTGACTGGCTCGCGGTGGACTCAGACGGAAACAAGAGGCGCCATTCATCCGATCCAGCCTTCTGGCTAACCTGCGCATTAGGGCCGTACAACTTTGAATTTATGACTTCGGTACACCAGGAGATCGTGACGAAGTACATGGTCGACGGAATATTTACCAACCGATGGGCCGGCAACGGCATGTGTTATTGCGAACACTGCCAAGGCAACTTTCGGGAGTTTTCAGGCTTGGATCTGCCTCGGACCAGCGATCCACAGAATCGAGCTCGCCGCGAATACATTGTCTGGCATCAAAAGCGATTGTTTGAGTTGTGGCACGTCTGGAATAACAAGATTCAGGAGATCAATCCGAATGCGAGTTTTCTTGCGAATGCAGGAGGCGGAGCGCTAAGTGACCTTGACATGAAGACATTTGGAGAATTGGCGCCAACTGCATGTGCGGATCGGCAAGGCAGAGCTGGGCTGATGGCGCCATGGGCGGCTGGAAAAAGTGCCAAGGAGTTCCGCTCCACCATGGGACGCAAAGCCATTGCGGGGATTACCAGCGTTGGGCTGGAAGATAAATACCGGTGGAAGGATTCCGTTCAGAGCAGCGCCGAGATTCGCCTCTGGGTGGCCGACGGAATTGCCCAGGACTTTCGTCCGACCTTCACAAAATTCAACGCCAAGCCTTTCGATAAGCGCTGGCTCCCCGTTTTCGAAGAGATCTACATGTGGCACCACGCGAACGAGAAATACCTTCGAAATGAAAAATCATTCGCACGCGTAGGCATGGTTTACTCGCAGCAAACGGCGCAGTACTACGGTGGTCCGGAAGCGGCTGAAAAGGTAGGCGCCTCAGAGCTCGGCTTCTATCAGGCGCTTATTGAAGCGAGAATTCCATTTGAAATGGTCCATGATCGTTTGCTGGATCGAGACCATGTCAGCCAATTTCGTACCCTGATCCTTCCTAATATTGCGGCGCTTTCAAACGAGCAATGCACTCAAATCCGTGAATTCGTCGAGCGCGGTGGAAGCGTGATTGCGACATATGAGACTTCACTCTACGACGAGTGGGGCGTGCAACAAAGGAATTTTGGGCTTGCCTCTCTTTTCGGGGCCTCCTACGCCGGCAGTAAAGAAGGCCCAATGCTCAATTCATATCTCAATCTGGAAAAGGATCCTGCAACCGGGCAATACCACCCATTGCTGGCTGGTTTTGAAGACGCCGGGAGGATTATCAATGGAATCCATCGGGTTCATGTAGTGCCCTCACGCAGAAGTGAACATTCACCATTGCAAGTGATTCCGACTTATCCCGATCTTCCAATGGAGGAGTGCTTTCCACCGCCTGAGCAAACACATGATGCGGGAGTGTTTCTGCGTCAGGACGGACCAGGAAGAGTTGTCTACTTTCCTTGGGATATCGATCGCACATTTTGGGATGTGCTGGACCTGGACCATGCAAAGCTGTTGCGAAATGCAGTAGTCTGGGCCACTAATGAGCCAAGTCCATTATTGGTTGAAGGAAAGGGCGTACTGGACATCTCGATCTGGGGGCAGAAGGATTCAATGACAGCGCATCTCGTGAACCTGAGCAATCCCATGATGATGAAGGGACCGCTGCGGGAGGTAATCCCGCTCTCCAGACAGAAAGTCCACATTCGCGTCCCTCACGGCAGACAGGTCACAAAAGTACACTTGCTGGTTGCAGGTAGAGACATCCCCTATCGTGAGGAGCAGGACGTGATCGTTCTTGAGGTGCCAACGATCGGCGTGCATGAGGTCGTCGCGCTCGATCTTGCTGTGTAAGGTTACTTGTTTATTTACTTCACTTGAAAGAGTGCACTGAATCCAGATTTCGGGTCTGCAATCGCCAGCTCACAAAATACCACCGGGAAAGGAATTTACATGACTGACATCCTCGGAATCACCCGTAGGGACTTCATTCAAACTTCGGCGCTTTTGACTGCATCCGCAGCCCTTTCGCATGCCGCCGGGATGCCGCAAGATCTGGCCTCCAATGGTGCTACGTCTGAACAGCCATATGCACCAGGGCCGGTATTCCCTTATGGCGCAGTCTACTTTCGCAAATCGAACCCTCCAGAAGATGACTGGGCTCGGGACCACCAGACTGCCGCTCGAGTTGGAATGAATATCTTCCGCCACTGGTTCATGTGGTCAGCGGTGGAGGTAGCTCCAGGAAAATTCGATTGGTCGGACTACGACCGAATGATGGACCTGGCGGCGAAGAATGGCATCAAAGTCGTCATCGCAGAGCTAGTTACCGCCGCTCCTGAGTGGGTCTTTCGCAAGTATCCTCATGCTCGCTTTTTGGCCAGCGACGGCACGGTTGTAGATAGCATCATCTCAGAGAGCAGCGCAACCGGAGGATTCCCCGGTCTGTGCCTCGATAATCCCGACGTGCGAGCACTCGCTGAAACCTTTCTGAAAGCGCTGATCGGACGCTACCGCAATCACCCAGCACTTTTTGCCTACGACCTGTGGAACGAGAACACCTCTTTTGGCGGAAGTCCTGCAAAAATGTACTGTTACTGCGAAGCCAGCAAGCGCAGACTTAGGGACTGGTTGCGCGTTCGCTACGGAACGCTGGAAAAAACAGGGAAAACCTGGCATCGCTACAGCTATGAAACTTGGGACGACGTGGAACCACCACGGTCCTTCTCTGGTTATCCGGATAGTCTCGACTGGCTGGAATTCCGTATCGACAATGCTTATAGCCTGTACGATTGGCGGATCGAGCTCTTCCGCAGGCTGGACCCAAATCATCGCATTACTGCCCACGGTGTAGCGGGAACACTCAACGACATGCCTTCGTCATCGCACAACGAGTGGCGGTCGGCGAAAAGAGTCGATATTTATGGCCTTACCTGGATAGCCGCCAGACATGGAAATGAGCCATGGAAGCAATTTCATGCAGTGGATTTGGTTCGTGGTGGATCACGTGGCAAACCGTTCTGGCATGCCGAAGCACAAGGCGGACCTTTGTGGATGCAGCCCCAGGTCATTGGGCGACCAAAGGACGATGGGCGCGTGCCTGACGCGGAGGACGTCCGCATCTGGAATCTTATTACGTGTGCAGGTGGTGCCAAGGGCATCTTATATTGCCGCTGGCGTCCACTTCTCGATGGTCCTCTTTTTGGAGCATTCGGCCCCTTCGGTATGGATGGTTCAGTGACGCCCCGCGCTGAAATGGCAGGCCAAGTTGCGCGATGGGCGAACAGTCATCCAAATGTGTGGAAATCGAACCCTATTAAAGGTGACGTGGGCCTGGTCTTTGTTCCGGAGTCGGAACTCTTCAACTATGTGCAACAACGTGGCACACAGTTCTACGATCAATCGATTTGCGGAGCTTATCAGGCATTCTTTGACTCAAATATTCAGCCCGACTTTGTTTCCGTCGATGATATCGGCGAGTACAAGGTAATCTACTTGCCCTATCCGGTCATGTTGAAGAGTGAGACTGCGGACAAGCTTCGCCGTTTCGTTGAACAGGGAGGCTTCCTAATAAGCGAAGGTCTGCCTGGATATTTCGGCGATCATGGCCATGTCGGAACTGTCCAGCCAAATTACGGACTCAATGAAGTATTTGGCGCGCGAGAAAGCTATGTCGAATTTATGCCCGACATCTCAGACCAGCTGATGCTTCAAGTGAAGGATGCCAAAATCTATGGTCGATACTTTCGTCAGGAGTACGATCTGCAGGGAGGCACCGCGGCGGGGCATTACGAGAATGGAATGGTCGCTGCTGTGGAGCATCAATTCGGAAAGGGACGGACGATGCTCATAGGCTCTTTCCCGGGAAGCGGCTACTATTTGCACCATTCTCCAGGTACAAAGGATCTTTTTGCGAGCCTTCTGGAGTCGGCTGGAGTTACTCCCACAATAAGTGTCAATGATGCCAGTGTTCAGGCGAGACTGCATCAGGGCGCAGGGGGAACTTATCTGTGGGTCACAAACCCGACGCGGGATAGACGCTCGGTCAGGATTCGGCTTGCTCCGACCGCTGGAAACTTCACTTCGGGCGAAGACATCTGGGGAAAGCAACAGGTCGTCCTCGATGGTCAACAAGTGACAGTAAGCGTTCAAGAACGAGATGCGGCTGTCATCGCCATGCGGTAGCAATGTCTTCTCTCGATTGTCATGGGGGAGGGGTGTACTTACTCAGGCGTTGGCAATACCACTGTACCTTCGAGCTTGCGGATTTGGCCTTGAGAAATCCGGGATGAATGAGATGACTCCAATCTGGAACCAGACGTACCTACTCTTCGGACAAGGATTGGGCGTCTCTACGCTCCTTGCGGCCTTGCCGATATTTACTTTGCTGCTTCTGCTGGGGGTATTGAGAAAGGCGGCCTGGATTGCCGGGATTGCGGGTCTTGTGGTTGCCTTGGCGCTGGCAATTATTGGGTACGGCATGCCTGCAAAAGCCGCTGTAAGCGCGGCAGTCTACGGAGGAGCCTTCGGTCTATTCCCCATCTCATGGATCATTTTCTGGGCCATTGCACTTTTCCGAGTAACAGTGGAGACAGGGAAATTTGAGATTATCCGCGACTCTATTGGGAGCCTGACTCCGGATCCGAGGCTGCAGGCCTTGTTGGTGGCATTTTCCTTCGGAGCATTTCTGGAGGGCGGCGCAGGCTTTGGAACGCCCGTTGCGGTTGCTGCAACGATGCTGGTTGGACTTGGCTTTTCCGCTTTCAGTGCCTCTGCAATATGTCTGCTTGCAAACACGGCCCCAGTCGCGTTCGGTGCGATCGGGATCCCGGTTATTACACTGGCCGGGACGACCGGCCTGCCGCTGGATAAATTGAGTGGCGCAGTAGCCCTAATGTGTTCTCCCGCAGCCCTTATTCTTCCTGTCTATCTGATTGTCGCAATGGGTGGATTCCGGGCCATGTCCGGTGTGTGGCTACCCGCCCTGGGAGCTGGCGTCTCATTCGCTGTGGTGCAGTTGCTTGTATCAATATACATGGGCCCTCAACTCTCTGCGATCCTCGCCGCATTCGCATCCATTGTGGTGCTAATCGTGATTCTTCGCCTTCGCCACCGGAAGGCGAGCGATTCAGAGATTTCGACAGAGTTGGCTTTCGCCGGGGTTCCTGGAAGTGACGTGCGTGCAATGGGCTCGCAGCATTTCCCAGATTCCAGCAACGCGATCACGACAAAGACCTCATCCAGTCACACGATCGGTCAGATTCTCTATGCGTGGGTTCCGTACGCGCTATTGGTGTCGTGCGTAATTCTATGGGGATTTGCACCGTTTCAGAGAGTGCTGAATAAGGGTAGTCTTATCTTCGCGTGGCCATGGCTAAATGACGTTGTACAGCGAATGCCTCCTGTCACCACCGGGCCGTCTCCCTATCACGCAGTATTTTCTTTTAACTTCTCCTCGGCGGCAGGTACCGCCTGCATGGTTGCTACATTCCTTGCAGCGATCTGTCTCCGGGTGAGCCTCAGACGCTTTTTAGGAATTCTGCTTGTAGTAGTGAGACAACTGGCAATTCCTATCGCTACTGTGTCCCTGGTGCTTGGCATAGGATTCTTAATGAACTATTGCGGGGCAACCGCAACTCTGGGTCTAGCCTTCGCTTCGACTGGAAAATTATTCCCCTTCTTTAGTCCACTTCTTGGCCTCCTGGGAGTCTTCCTGACCGGATCGGATACATCGTCGAACGCCCTCTTCGGCAACCTGCAAGTAGTAACTGCTGGTCGGCTCGGGCTCGATCCAATTCTGATGGCGGCCGCCAACGCTGCGGGCGGTGTAATGGGAAAAATGATCAGCGTTCAAACAATCGCCGTCGCAGCAGCGGCAACAGGGCTTTCCGTAATGGAGCAGTCCAGGCTATTTCGTTTCACGTTGAAACACAGCATTATTTTGGGCCTCGCCATTGGATGCTTAGCGCTCTTTTACACATACGGCCTGCATCTCTAGACAACTTGTTACAAACATTTTCGTAAGGAGCAAGAGATCCTGCCGCATAGCTGGAATCATCTTGCACCAGGTTCGTGACTACTGAACCGAGCGGTGACCCGGAGAGATGACGTCAAAGCGGCAATCAGAAAGAAAGGACGGCGAGTTGAATGCCTAGATTTGCAGCGAATCTTTCGATGATGTTCACAGAGGTACCCTTTCTGGATCGCTTTGCTGCCGCGTCGGATGCGGGATTCTCTGCGGTGGAATTTCTGTTCCCATATGAGCATTTGCCGGAGGTCGTGGAAGGTAAGTCCCGCTCTGCCGGCGTCCAGGTGATTCTATTCAATATGCCGGCTGGCAAATGGAATGCCGGCGAGCGCGGAGTTACGTGCATCCCAGGACGCGAAGAGGAGTTTCGCGTCGGCGTGGAGCAGGCCATTACCTACGCCAGGACCTTAGGTACAAACAGCCTGCATGCCATGGCTGGAATCGTTCCGCACGGCATTGATCCCAAGGCCTGTCGCACAACATTGATCGAGAATCTCAAATACGCGGCGGAAGAGCTTGCGAAACACAACATAAGCCTTCTGCTCGAAGCGATCAACACAAGGGACATGCCTGGCTTCTCTGTCTCTACTCAGGCAGACTCGTACTCCATCTGCGAGGCCGTGAATGCCCCTAACCTAAAAATGCAAATGGATCTTTATCACATGCAAGTGGCGGAGGGAGATCTGGCTACAAAGCTCAGGCACTATGCTCCACACTGCGGCCACATTCAAATCGCCGGATGCCCGGGGCGAAACGAGCCCGATACCGGCGAAGTCCGCTACGAGTATCTATTCCGATTGCTGGATGAGCTTGGCTACCCTGAATGGGTGGGATGTGAATATCGGCCCGCTGGCAAGACCACCGACGGATTGGGATGGATGCTGTCTTTCCCTCCAGCTAGCGCAGTCTAAAGGCATTCTGTAATCAAACAGAGGAGAAGAAAATGTCAAAAATTGGATTCATCGGTCTCGGTATTATGGCAAGCCGATGTTGCGCAATCTGAGAAAGGCGGGGACGAGTTAGTAGCTGATGACTTCATCCCGCAGGGTTGGACGCGGTTGTTGGGGATGGGGTGGAACGAGGCCTAACCTGTAAGGCAGGGTGATCGCATGAAGAGAAGGCGAAAGTAGAAAGAGCATGAGGGCGCCTTGCGATTATCCCAGTCCGAGTAGATGGGCGCGGTAGTTGTTGCTTGTGGCGGCGATGATTCGTCTGGCTTTGATTCCGCCTTTTCGTTTCACCGGATCCATGCGGATCAGATTCAGGGTGAGCTGTTTCAGAGAAGCCAGATTGTGCGCGGCGTG
>Ga0307377_10004319_pt1 | contig 15600 bp, 12 predicted proteins | sample TR3MG_FD_202535 | JGI IMG/M metagenome (GOLD analysis project Ga0307377, IMG submission 202535) | Soil microbial communities from Risofladan, Vaasa, Finland - TR-3 | ecosystem: Environmental > Terrestrial > Soil > Coastal area > Acid sulfate soil | place: Finland: Risofladan, Vaasa | collected... | reverse complement strand
GGCCTAACAGAACACGAACAGAATAAACGTACCAGTCTAGACTTTGCAAAATGCCCAAGCGCAACTACATTGCCATGCCGAAGGGCATCGGGCCCTCTGTCAACGCGCAGCAGCGCATCGAACTATCTGTCGGGAAGCTGCAGCAGGAACTCGAGACTATCCGCAAGCACCTGCTCTACATTATGAACAACACCCAGGAGCACCGTAACTCTGAGGACCGAGTGAAACGCGGTATTGCGAACAAAGCTGTGCTGGCGAGTAAGAAGTACAACACTATCGCTGCACACGTCGCCAACATCCTCCAGCTCAACGACCAGCGAATCGCTGCCCAGAAGGCCAACCTGGTGCAGGAGGTCTGCCGCACTCAGCGCGGATCCAATTTCAACTGGTCCGGCCCTGGCATCCTGGTGATGTCCTCGCACGAGCTGGCCGAACAGCAGCAGTACAATCCGCGCATTGTGCGCTACCACGGCGCGCCTGAGCAGCTGAGGAGCGAGAACGCTGACCGGGCATGGGCTGCGAGGAGCGAGCAACAGTAGGCCTGGGTGGGGGGTTTTTGCGATTTCTTAACTAAAAACGCGCCTGTAACACGTGCCAGAATTAAACAACTGTATATACCCTTGATTTTGGATGCCAATTTCAAATAGACAATCCTCCCCGGAACGCCTTTCCAGCTCGTTTTAGCGACCCTACCGACGGTACATAAAACGCAGAAAGGCACTTTCGCGAACTTTGCTATAACCTAGAGCATCTCGGACACAGTAGTAGAGCCAAATCAAGAGCCGTTCTGAAACAAATGGACGCCTTCGGCAACTCTTCCAGAGCTTTTGCAGAACCCGGTGCACTGCCAATTGGCAAAGCACCGCCCAACTACCAGAACCCCGCTGACACGCTGTCGGTTCTGTTCGGGCAGCCCAAGTACCCCATCAACCCCGCGGACCTTGCCACCACCCGCACACTGCCCGAAGCCTACAAGGGCAAGAATAGCTATATCGCACAGCAGATTGAAGAGATGGTGTTCCAGGAGGGCAACTGGCACCTCCAGCGACTCATGCCCATCCTCGAGTTCACCGCTGGCATGACTGTCACCTTCTCCACCACGACCTTCGATCCTCACCTGGCCGCTGATGTGCCCGAGGGCGGTACCGTCATGCTGGTCGATTCCCAGCGAATCGAGTCCACCAGTGCATTTGCCAGGCGCGGTCTCGGCTACCGCATGCAGCACGGATATCTCTACACTGAGCAGGGATTCCAAGACCATTTCTACCATCTCCGACAGATCGCGCAGAGTTGCCTGGAGACTGCCAAATTCGATGTCATCTTCACCCTGCTTGAAGGAAACCGAGAGGCTGTGCGCAGAGAGCTGGCCACCATGCCCCACGAGAACAAGCGTCTCGAGGAGGCGCTCAAAGACGAGAAGTGGATGTGGGCCGCGTTCCAGAAGCACCGCACCCCGATCCAGAGCGTGGTCTCGCACATTGGCGAGCGAATGGCCCGCTACGGCGGCATGACCGACACGATTATCATCCCCGAGCCCGCTATCCGCTACCTGCAGAACGTGCCCGAGGCCTACACCACTTACAAAGAGGCCGGCCCCGTGGGACCGGCAATCCTCTTCGATCGCCAGGAGCCCTTCTCCATGATGTCCGGCAAAGTCGTGCACGTCTCCCGCACCTACTACGCCGACCGTGTCCTCGGACGCCGAGAGCTGCTCTCGAGGGACAGTTCAATCGGAGAGTACTACCTGTTCAAGGATCGCCACATCTCCGACTGCAAGAACTATTGCAGCCGCGAGCGCGAGGGCAAGATCTACAGCGAGCCTGCTGACAACTTTGGCCGCCTGAATTTCCTCCAGCTCCTCGACGAGTCTGGACTCTTCAAGGAGGACGACACGCCGATCTACCTGCAAGACGAGCTGCGCCACCCCTCCGGTCTCACTGGCGACCAGGCGATGAACGATCTGTTCAACTACTACGACGGCGAGAGCGGACAGTATTACAATGTCACCATGATGGGCGAGTTCAACCACCAGTACGTGACCCCCGACGACAAGTTGCGCTATGCCGATGTAGTGTTCGCCCGTCTGCACGAGAACATGGGCGATACTGCGTTCAACGAGCTGATGATGAAATGGAACAGAGGCATGCAACTGATTGAGAAGATTTCCAACAAAGATTATAGTGAGGCACAATTCAACAGCTTCATGGCCAGCATAGGTCAAATTGACGATTCCATGATTGACCGCGCGAATGATGTTTATCAAACAGAACAGTTTAAACAAGATCCGGAAACTGGATTCATGTCACCTAACGTTTTGACTGAAACCCCGGCTGGCATCCAATCATATGCTGGCCTGAGATGGCTTGTGGCTTCAGTCGATATGTCCGTTACCGCCGCCACCGCCGCCGGTACCGCTATGGCACCCGGTCCTCAGCGTGACGCTAAAATTGCGCGAGATTTTTTATCAGTGTTTGAAATTGTAGTGGATAACTTGAAAACCTTCCAGTACAGGCCTCGTGCGTTGGACAAGAACTTTGCGAGCAGCTGGTGGAACCAGCCTACCGATTATCACACAGCCTTTGAGGAACTATTGATTCCCTACACTGTGCCATTGTTTGTACGCATAGGCGATGAAGGCGCTGAAGCCTCTGGAACCAACAGACTTTTGCAACAAATTGATCAAACTTCTTCCTACCCACTCAATGAAAATGCTACTAAGAACAGACTTCGTGATTTTATTTTTGTACTCCGAGCACTTGTTGGTCGAATGGCAAAAGTAGCAGATCAGGAAGATATTGTGAATCTTGTTAGAGCCCAAATCAATGGCCGGACCGAAGATGCAATCAAACGCAGTGCGTTGGAGGCAATTCGGGAAGCTCGTGAAACGAACGCGGAAATTTACGCTTACCAAGACGATGAGATTGTCAGTCATCTCAACGCCATACAAAATGAGTTTGAAAAACGTTCAAATTCTGGAGACGCGGCAGGGGGGAGATACGTACGCACACCATTACTTGTTTCGAGCCATGCCATGTCCAGCTTTGTGGGACAAACGGATTTCTTGCCAGCCGACCCCCATCTTCCTAGCTTCCCCGTTGACCCTGTCATTCTCGACGATGCCACGCGTGGCAGTCCCTACCGTACAGATGTTTCCATAGAGGCTCGCATGCAAGCCGCGAAATTCGCCGACGAGTTCCACCCGGCTTTCTCTGCTGGCAGCATCAACGAGATGCAGTCGATCCGCGAGACGAACTTTGTCAACAATGCCCGTGCCAACCAGTTTGCCCACTCAATCGGGGCTGGTCATGGTTTTGACAGAGCCATTGAGAACCTCGACCGTGATTTCATCGCCGCCGCCACACAGTCAATCGGCGGACTCCGCGAGAGCGCTCTCACCATGCCCAAACGCCCTATGAGCGCAATGGACACTGAGCTGCACAGACACCTGGCCCACAGTCTTTCGCCCACCTACGAGGCCAGCTACAACATGATTGCGAAGAACGCCAGCTCTTCCCTGCACCGCGCGATTGCGCACTCCTACGACAGTCAGCCGCTGAACAAGCAGGTGTTCGTCAAAGCCTACCGCTACAATCTGCCCATGCACATTTCGCTGTGCGCTGTGCGCCTGAACATGCTCTACACCATGCTGTGCATGATCCAGTGCCTGGCTGGCGATCGTATGGGTGTCACTATTGTGCGTCCTGGCGAGTTCGAGATCCAAGACGACGGCCTGACCCACATGCAGACGGGAACCTTCATGTTCTACTCTAAGGCGGTTATCAAAGACCACCGAATGCACTTCATCGCCCAGGACATCATGGCCAACGGCTACATCTCCGGCACCGACCTCACGTTTATCGACCCCAACACGTACGCCGGCGGACGCGGCGAGCACATGAGCGGCTCGATTATGGTGATTCCGCTCGGCTACAACACTCAAGTTGGACAGGGACTCTTCAGCGCCATCGGCTCGATGGTGGTGCACGACTACAGCGATTTTCACGTTGTCGGAGGCGACGAGCTAGAGTACGAGACGATGGCCCGCAGCTGCCAACGGTGGGGATTCCTCGCCGGTCGCAAGCGCGGCGAATTCGACATCAACTCTGACAAGCTGGGCTCTAATGTGCGAACCAACGTACTCGCGTATCCGGGCCACGTAATGCTGTACGACTCGCGCTCGGGCGACTTCACAATGGAACAACCGGGCACTGGGCACTGGGGACCAAGAGGAACCTACGTGGGCGTGGCGGCACTGCGCGATGGTCGCGACGAACGCATGCCCATGGGCAATTAACTTTCCCCCGCCTCCATAATTGACAGAAAAGAATTTAAAACCCGATCGTACATTAGTAAACCATCTCTAAAACTTAATGTTTAATACGGTTTTCCGCGCCGCCTTTCCATCAGCATATTGATGGCGCTTTGCGCGTACTTCTGATTGTCTCTCTGCGTAGTGTAGTGTTTGCGGTAGTAGTACAGAATCGCCAGACCGAGAGCGCCGAACAGGTGCGTAACAGAGAGCTCTATCGGCGGCAGAAACGAGTTCCAATAGCACGAGTCGTTCTTCAGCTTCCGCACCGTGGGGTCGGTCTCAACGATGATCTTCTGGCAGTCGATCCGCTCCACGTAGATGACGTACTTCTCGGAGCACGCGCCGTCTTCGAGTATCTGCAGGTCCTTCTGGTAGACGCGCTCGACCTGCGCAGCGCAGATGGCGTACTGGTGGCGGTGAAGAAGAAAATACAGCAAACTCGACAACAACACGAACAGCATCTGCTCCGACCGGCCGAAATGCATGACCGACAACCTATCTGGCTTTTCGCAACACAAACCTGAGTAGATAAGGCGATTTTATTGCACACTGCATCTCAGGTGCGGAAGGCGCTGCGGTTGACACTGTTTCCCGCGTTGATGTTTGGCCGGTGGCGATTGACGAGTGCGCGGCGGTAGATGTTGCGGTCTTCCTCTTCCATGGTGAGGTTCATGGCGAACTTCAGGTGGCGGAAAAAGTTTTGTTGGAACGCTGCCTTTGGGATCCGGCTCTTGACGCGGCGGCGTACATAGTTTTCAATAGTGTCTCGTTCACGCGACTCTCGCACCAGCTCCTGCGCCGCCTCGGCGTCTGTCACCTCGTTCTTCAGATTGGCCTTGCCCTCCGATTTCTCGCTCGCCTCGCTGGATTTCTCAGAACTCTTGGACTGGCTCGAGTCACTGGAGCTTTGCGACGACTTCTGCTCGGACTCCTTCGACTGGGGGACGGGTTCGCTTAACTTGATCTGGCCATTCTCAGGCGCCGACGGTTCAGACTCGGATTTATCGCTGCTGTCGGATTTCTTGGAGAGATTACCCAACCAGTCCATTTTGCGGAAATCTGACTGCGGACGCGAGAAACGCTCTCGAACTACAGAACGAAAAAGCACAGCGCTTATAAAAATACTATAACCATTTTACTACGGCAGCGGCAGTCGCCCGGCGTGTATCGCCCACCCAGACACTCTCCAGATTGATTCGAACGCGCTCTCCGCCACGCAGCGAGCTCAGCTCCAGTATTGTGTTCTCCGGCGGGAAGTCGATACTCGGCTGCAATTTGCGCTTGTTGATTGTTATGCGGATGCCGAGCAGATTCTCGTCCACTTGGGTGTATTGTCGTCCGTCTTCGTCAGTCCACATCGGGTAGAAGTGCGCGTAGGGCGGGGAAGGGGACGTGTGATCGAGGAAATAATACGGCTGTTTGCCGAATTTTGCCCGCATCTCTTCCGGTTCGGTACTGCGCTGCACAGCCTCCTCGTGCATCCGGCGCAAATCCGGGATGCTGTGCTTGCCGAGCAATGTCATCTGTGCGTGTTTTTCCCGCACTGTGGTGCTATATAAAGCCGTGATCGCTGCAGAGAGGTCACTAATATAAAAATGTCCAAAAGGAAACACGCGAGAAAAGCCAAAACCGAGCCCGAGGTGGACATTGAATTGGAGCGGGACACCATCAACATCGACGATCTCAATGTACGCGTTCCACGAGTAAAAAACTTGGAAGCTGCCGAGGACCGTTTCAATCTCTTCCTCCAGTGCAACGGCAGGCCGCCTCACGATAAAATGGTGGAACTCGGTCTGAAAACCCATGCCGACGGCGACGTCAGAGTCACCGATGAGGCCAGCTCCAATAGCGAGGAAGAGTTCGAAGAGCGCAGTGTTCTGCTCGAGCGTAGCATACCGTGGGAGCGCTTCGGCGAAGAACTCGCAGTGGAAGACCGGCTCGCGTTCTCGACGAGCGGGAGCTACAGCGACGAGCTGGAACGCGGCTTCGATCGGCTCCTGTACAAAACCAAGCCGCACGCCGACTGGAAAACTGCGTTCGCCCGACGTTTTGGTCTGCTGCACCGCTTCAACTACACGACAAAACAGGGCTGGGTGATGATGCACGAGGTGAAGAACGCGTACTTTGTGGGGTTTTATATGGAACAGAGCAGCAGTGGGGAGTTGGGCGAAAGCACACAGCTCAAATTCTGCAATTTCTTCTTTGTCAATCCTCTGGAGCAAAAGTAGCTCTTTTTCACTAATTAAAACGGAATCATCTGTCCGTATTCTGGTTTCGGGTCGGGCAGTTCGTCGACGCGCTCTATGTGCTGCTCGGCACCCTCTATTTTGAAGATCACGTCAAAGTCGCAGTAGGTCTCAATGTTGTAGTTGCGCGCCAGCTGGTCGGCCACGTTCGCTTTCGACATCGAACCGCGCACCCCCGTTGTCAGGTGCTTGCTCACCACAGTCGCAATCTCCTTGCTGCCGCATGTGCAGAGCACGCCACAGTGCCAGCCGTCAGCGATCTCGCGTTTCGGATTGCTGCTCACCACCACTTTCGTGTGCTCGCCAGAGTCGGTGTTCGTCAACAGCATGGCGTACCAGCGCGGCCGTGCGGCCAGGGTGTTGCGCTCGCGCTTCCACGCACGGCAATCGATGATGTCGGCGTCCTCAAAGCTGCTGACCGACTCGTCCTCGCTCATAGGTGGGCTGTATCTCGTTTTCTTTACAACAATCTATATAGGTCTGTAGCACTGCGGCTTTGTCGGTGTTTTTGGCCAGCTCTGCGATGCACTCCTGCCGCAGCCCGTAGTAGATGCTGTTGATCGCACCTTTCAGCAGTTTCGTGCCGTGCGTGATCGTCTTCGGCTCCGGTTTCGCGGTCGTGCGCTGCATTTTGCTCAGCGCAACCACGCTGTCGGGGTGGGCGATAGCCTCGCGCAGGTGGGGATCGAGAGTGATCACGCGGATGCCGAAATCACCGACTATCTTGGCGAGTTCCGGCGCCACAGTGTGCAGCGAATACTTCTCGATCACCGCCTCCGACAGACTGCAGTTGCACACGTAGTCGCCCGCGGTCAACTGGTACATGTAGGCAAATGCGATCTTCTGGAAATTGAGCGGCTTGTGCTTGGAGCTCGAGCGCTGGCGGGCGTAGAGCGAGGTGGCGAGCTTCTCCCACAGCTCCATAATCGAGTTTACGTAGACATTCGGTTTGATGCTTCCCACCAGCGTCGGTGGCGTGTCGACCACTTCGTAGTAGCGCTTATACCACATGCTGATGCAGTCCATGCGGCTGAAGTCGCGCAGTGCGCGGCCCTTCTGCATGTTGACGTGATCGAACGCTTTGCGCGCGGCCACGTGTTGCCGCTCTTGGTAGTAGCGCATTTGCAGCTCAGTGTTCAGCAGCAGCTTCACAATCGTTGTGGCCTGCCGCTGCTTCTGTGTCATTTGCTTGAGATAGTTGACCGAGCGATCGGTGCCCGTCATCGGCTGGCGCTTTTTGATGGGACCGCGCCGCCGCTCTGGCTCGACGCTCACCTTTGGCTTGCGCCGCAGGTTCTTTCCGACGCTGCCCAGCATCTCGCCGATCTCCACGTCGCTGTCGTCCTCGCGGCACTCCTCGCTGCTGTTCATATCCCCTCGGAACGCGATCCGCGTGTCCTCGGCCTGCGCCATCAGATCAGAGGTGTGCTTGCTGATGGGGTTTTTCTCCGGGTCAATCGGCGCGAGACTGGTCGTCACACCGCGTTTGTGCCGATGGGTGATGCGGCAGATGTACCCGGCACACCGGTCCTGCAGGTCGATCTCCATCGCGTCGCACGGGCTCAAGTCGCTGCACTCGTGGACCCGGCCCGTAACTGCGCATATGTGGATGGTTCCCGAGGAAGTGCCGCGTTCCCCAGTGAGCGCGTAGTAGATGGGCCGACCTGCCGTCTGGGAGAGAATACGACATTCGCCGTCTCGACAGTCGTGCTCGGGAAGATTGTCCAGCAGCTGGTCTTTGTTCTCCAATATCGTGCTCATCCGACTAAATATACGGCCCCGGTACCGCGCCTGCAAAGTGAGCACGGCCAACAGCGCAATTCGCTTCTCCAGCGCTATCTCGGCCCGACTGAAAACGCTCCCGCGTTCCAGCAGCCACTTCTCCGTGTACTTCTCTTCTTGCAGCGCGTTGAGTTCCGACAACTCCGCATCCGCGTTGTAGTTGAGGATCGCGGTCATACAATGTCTTTCCCGATGAGTAAAAATATGGCGATACACTGGGGGCACAGACGACAGTATACACGGTACATATTATTATTGCTACGTGCATCCATCTTCCATTGCACTGTAAGCGCAGAACATCACAGCAGCAAACGGCAATGGGCGATCTTTTGCAAGAGATGGGTCTGCCTTCGGGCTACAACAATCCCTACCCATCCACCCAGATGGTGCACCGTGACAACCTCGACCTGGTACACCGGGTGCCGAACGACGACGACCGCGAGTTCACCTATAAAGTCCTCGACTACATCAAGAACATGGAACCGGCCAACCAATCGATCGAGCTGTTCCTCACCACCGCGAACCCGTCGGTTATCACAATCGCCGCATCGGGATTTGTACGACGCATTAGCAGCACCAATATAGACACTATCAAGAAACTGCGCCACCCGAAACGCAAGTTCAAAGCGATTATCGCTGTAGAGATAGAGCCAGCGAGGCGCGGAACCCCCACGAAACTTGTTGTGGAGATTCGCCGCTCTGCTGGACTGAGAAGACACGGTGAACGGCGCCGACGACGCGACTCCAGTCCCAAGCGTCATCGCAGTAGTAGCAGTAGTAGCAGCAGCAGCATCGACAGTAGCAGCATCGACAGCAGCGAAAGCTACGATAGACATAAAAAGCGATCGCAGAAACCCAAAAAGGGTAGCATTGTTGACGCCGCGGCGCAGGCGTTGTTTGGCTAATAAAAACATGTCGATTGACCAGTGAACTGAACATGACAAAATACTAATTATTTTTTTTGTATGAGCGCCACGAAACCACAATAGGCTCCATTTGGGGCACCCAAAATACGACCTTGCGTCGAAACTGATTATTCGCACTAATTAGTGAATTGCGAATATTACAAATTATCAAACAGGAGGTTCAAGAACTCAAGCAGAAAATTCAAGAACTCAAGCGGCTATTAGTATTTTAATATATTAATTTAACATACATATTGAAAACCACGTTTGGAATGTTGCATATTAGCACATCGTACAATTTGCCAGTAAATACCAACAGTGGTACAAACACCGAACTCACAGTCTATATATGAGTGAAAGAGAGCCGAATTTACACAAGAGCATGGATTACGTGTGTGTAATTTGCAAAAAAGAGATCTACGACACCTGCGAGTGCGGCACGCCCTACTGTGGCGTCGAGCACCAGCGACTGCACTGGACGCGCGGCGGTCATCGCTACAGCCAGCACCACATTGCCGGTAGCACGGCGGTGCGGTGGGACGAGAAGCTTGTCGTCGACTTCTACCGAACCGGTACAGAGATTGGCCGCGGCGGCTTCGGCACGGTCTATGCGAACGAAGCTTACCCGGGCGTGGCTATCAAGTATTCGCAGTCTATTGTGAGCTGTGCTGCGTTCGGCTCCGAGTTCGAGATCGCCCAGCGCATACAGAGCGCTGTCGAGCAGCACGGTTTCACCGACCCCAACGTCGAAGTGGTCAAGGTGCTCGCTGAGGTGCGCGACATACGCTCGCTGCACGCCGACAAGACCTGGTGTGCACTGGTCATGCACCGTGTGCTGCGGCCGCGCATCGAGTTCGGCGCCAGCAATAATATGTCGTACCAGGCCTACATTGGCGAGGAGGGCGAGGCACGCTCGTATCCTGGCCGCGGCAACTACATCGGGCCTGAGCTCATCGCAGAGGTGGTCGCGCCGGTGAAGCTCAAGCGCATTGCCACGTCTCTCGGCCGGTTGATGGGCTTTCTGCACTACTACGCCAAAGTCGGCGCCACCGACATGGAGTACATCCTCGGCACTGACGCGACAGACGACACTGCAAGGATCTTCGCGCTCGACTTTGATCGTGTGAAACCTATCGAGAACTACAGAGGCAATACTGTGGAAGACCTGCAGTGGTCCATGTCGGCTGAACCCTATTTCCCCATGCCAGAGCATGCGATATTTTCCTCGTTCGAGCGCGCATACATTGACATGGCCGCGAGTGCGGGGGCGAAAGACGTTGCAGAGAAAGTCATGGAGGCGTACAGGATGGAAACAAAGCTCTGATTGGGACAAAATGAATGTTCTTTTACTAGTAAAAATCGAATTAACTAACAAATTGGAACGCTTTAAAATCTTGCTCTGGGCGAAGAAGCATATATATATAATATGACAAACTACGTTTGAAATGTTGCATATTAGCACATCATACAATTTGCCAGAAAATACCACTAGTGGTACAAACCCCCTCTGATACAATGGAATTGGGAGTTTTACATAAAGCTAAAATGTGCTTGTCATTGTATGTTCATATGCCTCGCATGACGCCACCAACTCAAGACGCTATAGAATTTCGAGAAAATTTTATGGCTACGTTGGATAGAAAGTTTTTGCATAAAACTGGAAAATTCAGTGGCATCGAATGAAAGATTTCACGTTCTGGTCGAACGATGAAGAAGCAGACGAAATTTATGCTGCAGACGTTATAGAAAAACTATTTTGGATGAAAAAAATATTTCGAGAATCTTACAAAGGCGATTGGTCAATTGATTACCAACTATTAAAACCTGTCCGCTTGATCAGTATCAAAGACAAAATTGATGCGGTACTCAAAGACGCCAAAGCTCGTAATCGGGACGTGAGTCCTGGAAGGAAGTTAAACGATAAATGACAAATTCGCCATTACTTATTTGCAACAATATCCGGTTGTGGTGCCGAAACGGGTACGGGACAAATCACCGGCGGGAAAGACCAAGAAGTCCTATTTGATGACTTTATGCAAAAGGATAGGTTCAATATTCGCATTTTGCCAATTAGTGCGAATAATCAGTTTCGACGCAAGGTCGCATTTTGGGTACCCCAAACGGAGCCTAATATGGTTTCATGCTGCTCATACAGAAAAAATAATTAGTATTTTGTCATGTTCAGTTCAATATTTGCATATTATTTAATCTTGCGAATATATTATCAGATTTACGCTGGAAACCCATTTACAAATCGAATGCATGCCAGTACACACGAAACTATATCATCGTGGTGAACTTTGGAGGCTGTAGAGACCTGGCGATTGGATCAGGTTTCCCACCAGAGAGAAAATCCACGGTTCTGTGCTCACGTCGGTTTCTGTGAGTCCAGCCGATTCCAGAGCCTGTTCTCGGGTATCACCGTATGAAAGATCGTGCCATTCGAGCTGAGTAACATAGACTTTCTCATTATCGTTGTATCGGACAGCAAAAGTGGGCTGAATCTCTGGCGGAGACTCGCAGAAGTCGCACCAAAAGGGTTGCAAATAGCCTTCCATGGGTATTGGGCACCAGCACTCTTTCGTCCGCAGCGCTGCCGTTGCGGCACGCCAACGCAACACGCCGGGATGCGCGTCGAGGTATCCGAGTTTGATCCACATTTCTGAGAGAATGTCCATGTCTGTCCGATATAAGCCGCCGGAGGCACGGTTGTCGCTCTCGTCGTAGGCAAAGTCTTCCCCAATGTGAAAAATCCATTCGTCGTACCAAGACATTCTATTTGTGGAATCTCGGCTTGCAGCGAGTAAGAATTGTGAATCGCCACCCCCACTATAAATATATGCGCAATGTTCTCGAGGTAGTTTCGCGCTTATCGAAACGCATGCATGTTGGATATAGTTTTCGTGGTTATCGCCAAATAGCCGCGCTTCGAGAGAATATTTCCTAAACGAGTTGAATAAATGATTTATTCCAATTTGCGTTTTAAAAGCTCTCTCTCAATATTGGCAATGCGTACAGCATTTGGCGGATGTGTATCCCAGAAATTGTGTTCTTCTTTGGGATTCCAAAGAACTTCAGCTTGAATTCTCAATTCCTCATCAGAACAATTTGCTATTGCATGCCGATCAGCATCTCGCTCCATCAATGAGCACAGCAAAAAGTCGGAACCCCGGTGAAACGCTGATAGCAGAGGTAAGGAGAATGGGATAAATGCAAATCTTAATGATGCGAAAATTAGTGTGATTACAAGAGCTTGTACAACTCGAACAGGCCATACCCAGTGTTTCTGTCTGTGATGACCGTATTCGTGTTGCAGAACGAAACCCATAGACTCCTTGGGATAGTCGGAATTAGCCAAATTACTGGATATCGCTATGTAAGAGTCAAATAATGGCGCTGCTCCGCGACAGTAGAAGGAAACGGGGTATGAAGTCCACAACACAGAAATGTGATGGGAAGCAGAGAATTCTTGGAGAACTTTGTCTTTTTCATCAAGTCCCTTTGTATCTCGAACGTATTCCCAATTGGGTGTAACAATGGTTTTGAAAGTCTTATTGGACATTCTTGCATCATTCAAAAAATCGAAAGCGATTATACTAACTGCGTAGAACAGATTGGCAGGGGTTTTTGAAGCACGTCGAAGTATTCTATATTGTAGTTTGAAATCATACAGTTTCCTGACATCTCGAGTAAAGAACCGCACCCAACGTGGCCATTCCATGTTTTTTATGTAATGTAGCAGTGCGATTTTAAGAGAGCATATTACTTTGAGCGATTTTTGAGAGAGCATATTACTTTGAGCGATTTTTGAGAGAGCATATTACTTTGAGCGATTTTTGAGAGAGCATATTACTTTGAGCGATTTTTGAGAGAGCATATTACTTTGAGCGATGCGAGGACTATTCCAGTTCATGGTACTCGCTGAACCTGGACAGCTATCGCATGGAACTGTATATTAAGATCGTGGGCGTCGAATATCACATAAAAGCGGACCCATAGAGGTGTACATGAAACCGGAATAAACACAATTTTCTTCTCTAGTATTTTGTCATGTTCAGTTCAGTATTCGCAATTCACTAATTAGTGCGAATAATCAGTTTCGACGCAAGGTCGCATTTTGGGTGCCTCAAACGGAGCCTAATATGGTTTCATGCTGCTCATACAGAAAAAATAATTAGTATTTTGTCATGTTCAGTTCAATATTTGCATATTATTTAATCTTGCGAATATAGTATCAGATTTACGCTGGAAACTCATTTATAAATCGAATGCATGCCAGCACATATTACTTGATCTTCAAATACCATTAACCCCCTACATGTTGCGCATACCCGCGGCAACGCAACTTCGCAACTTCTCCTGTCGTGGGAGCGAGTTGATTCAAGACGTGACTCTCTTCTCCAAGTATGCCCGCTACAACCCGCAGGGGCAGCGACGCGAAAACTGGCACGAGGCCGTCGCCCGCAGCGAGAATATGTTTCTCGACCGCTATCCCAAACTCGAAGAGAAAATCACCTGGGCTTTTGACAAAGTGCGCCAGCGCCAGATTCTGCCGAGCATGCGGTGCGTGCAATTCGCCGGTGCCGCCGCTGAAATGAACAACATCCGCATGTACAACTGCAGCTACACGCCGATCTCCGACGTGGACACGTTCGCGGAGATTATGTATCTTCTGCTCTCTGGCTCCGGTGTCGGCTACTCTGTACAGGCGCACCATGTAGCGCAGCTGCCAGCAGTGAGAAAGATTCGGGGAGAGCAGGAGTTCGTCATCGAGGACACGATTGAAGGCTGGGCCGAGGCTGTCAACGTGCTCATGTTCGCCTATCTCGAAGCCATCCCCGACAACGCGAACCTGCGTACTCTCGCTTCCGGCCTGCGGCCCGTCTTCAACTACAGTCGCATTCGCCCAGAGGGCGCTCCGCTGGTGACGAGCGGCGGTTACGCGCCTGGCTCCGAGGGACTGCGCGAGTCGCTAGACGCCGTGGAGAAGTTTCTGCGCAGTGTCAAGCCAGGCAGGAAGCTCACTCCGTTGCAGTGCCACGACATCATCTGCACCATCTCTGTGGCGGTGATGAGCGGCGGAGTGCGTCGCTCCTCTCTGATATCGCTCTTCTCTGTGGGCGACGATGCGATGCTGCGCTGCAAAGAGGGCAGCGAGTGGTTCTTGCAGAACCCGCAGCGGCGATTCAGCAACAATTCCGCAGTTATCGAGCGTAACGGGGATTTTGAGGGAGGATTTGCAAAGGTGTGGGACGTGTTGCGCGGCGGCGGTACAGGGGAGCCGGGGTTCTTCCAGACCAATAGTCTGGAGTATGGAACCAATCCGTGTGCTGAAGTTTCTCTCGACGCCAATACTTTCTGCAATCTCACTGAGATCGATGTCACTACCGTACACACCCAGAAAGAGCTATCCGAGCGCGCCGCCGCTGCCTCGTTTATCGGAACACTGCAGGCGAGTTTTACTGAGTTTCCCCTGCTGCGCCCGCGCTGGGCTGAGAACACCCGTCGGGACGCGCTGATCGGAGTCGGTATGACGGGTATTGGCACAGGTGGTATCGATAAACTGGATTTGCGTGCGGCTGCGGAGATTGTACAGCTCGAGAACGCCAGGACGGCGCAATACTTGGGAATCAACAGCGCAGCGAGGTGTACTACAATAAAGCCGAGTGGGACAACGTCGATAATCCTCGGGTGTACCTCCTCGGGGATACACGCGTGGCACAATCCACATTTTATTCGTCGCGTTACTGTCAAGAAAACCGACCCGCTCTACCAGTACACACTGCAAAAGATACCGTACTTCGTTGCCGACAGCGTCTACGATAGCAGCTCGGCGTTTCTCGAATTCCCAATACGCGCTCCGAAGAACGAGAACACAAAATTCAGAAAAAGCGAAAACGCACTGGAGTTCCTGCAACGCGTGGCCCGGTTCAATCAAGAGTGGATTGGCGGTGGCCACTGCCGCGGGCCTAACAAGAACAACGTTTCCGCGACTTTGTCGGTTGCCGAGCACGAGTGGGCGGCCGTGGAGCGCTGGTTGATTGCGAACAGAGAGCGCTACAGTGCACTGGCAGTGCTGCCGTTGGACGATTATCACTACCCACAAACACCGTTTGAAGACATCGACATGACTGAGTATGCCCGCTTGAATGCGCTTCTCAAGTACCAATCAGAGGGTTTCGATCTGAGAGAGATAATCGAGTTCAAGGACGAAACCAATCCACTGGGCGCAAGCGCATGCACTGGCCCGCTGTGCGACCTGCAGCTGAGCACTTCGACGAACTTAACGGATATGTTGAATTTGGTGCATTAAAAGCGCTTTGCATTATAATGTTGATTGGGTGCTGTTTTTTTT
>Ga0307377_10004318_pt1 | contig 15601 bp, 30 predicted proteins | sample TR3MG_FD_202535 | JGI IMG/M metagenome (GOLD analysis project Ga0307377, IMG submission 202535) | Soil microbial communities from Risofladan, Vaasa, Finland - TR-3 | ecosystem: Environmental > Terrestrial > Soil > Coastal area > Acid sulfate soil | place: Finland: Risofladan, Vaasa | collected... | reverse complement strand
TAAGGAAACTAGTAGTTAGATAATCTAATAAATAGTTTGGTATGATATATGTATTAAATATAAAAATAAATAAAAAATAGAAATTATGAAAAAAATTACATTAATCTTAACGGCATTATTTATCGGAATTATGAGTTTCAATTCGTGTGAAACAAGAGAACCCTGTGAGCAAAATCAAACTGGAGATATAACAATTAAAAACTTAACTGGTTATTGGTGGTATTTTGCTCTTGATGATTACAATGATTTTATATTATATGACGGTGATTCTAAAACATATTACGATGAAGGAGCAGGAAGTCACGATTTTTATTATTATGATGATGTCATCTATGATAAGTGGGTTTGGGGTGGTTCGGAATATTTAGGTGCCTGTAAGCATCTAACATACACTTGGTATAGTAGTGGAAAGAAATCAACCAAGAGTGAAATATATGTTGAAGTTACTAATGAACATGGTGAAGTCATTAAAACTATTACTGACTTTAAACCAGTAGAAAGATAAAAATACGGGATTATTTTTAGAAAAGGGGTGAACATTTTTGTTTTCCCCTTTTTTTATTTTAGACAAAACAAAACTGAATAATTATTATATATAATAGTATGGATAAGAAAGAAGAGTTATCAATTGAATTAAATAACCGTTTAAAAGAACTGTTCGTAAATGATTTTGATAAAGTAGACGGCGCTAAAAATGATATTAATGGATATTTGGAATCTATTGACGTAGAAACTAGATATAGCTATAATGAATTCTGTGCTGATTTTCTTAAAGTGTCTGATAAACTTATTCATTCATTGACATTATCTGATATACAAAATGTTGATGCAGGATTTATAATGGGTGAAATTATGTCTATTATGGTTAAATATAAAATAATGGATAGTGAACCCGATGAAACTAAAAGATTACATAAAATGATTCAACACGAATTAAGGTCAAAAATAGCAAGGGGTATAGATAGTAGTTAGATCAGTTTGTTTAACTGATCATGAATACACATAGAAAACTATGGAAGGTAGTGCAAACTCATAAGATGGGAGCACAAGCCCCAGAGTATTTTGTTGAAACAGAATATTCTATTGTAAAATCCAAATCTACCAAGGATAATAAAGAGGTAGAAGAACTACAAGCTTTAAGAAAAGCAAAACAATTAACAAGATTATCTGACTTTCCTAACTCTTGGACAATAAGAGTTGAACATCAATTCGAATGGTTTTGGAATACCAAAAGAGGGAAATGGTGGAAAGGAGAAGATAGGAAGTAAATTAAATTAAAAGGTGAAATTATTTTCACCTTTTTTTCATTTTTATTAAACTTTTTTCATCATTTTAGCTATATTGAATATGTATATTTTATATATACTATTGTGATAATTCACATTATTACATTTAAGGATAATTTAAGGCAATTTAAGGTATTTAAGGTTAAAAGAAGTGAAGGATTTTAAGGATTTAAAAACAACCCACCTATTAACAATCACCCCAAAAAGCAGAAAAATTTCTTAAATGTCAAAAAACAATCCTCTAATAAAATGAGTGATGTTGTAAATTTATTTGACATGGAAGCTGATGACGCTTCAATGAGTTTTTTAAACAAGAAAAGTACCTCGGCAGATGGTATTTACAGAGCAAATCTGAAAGACGCTACAGACAAAAGTAAAGGTTATGTAGCAACAATCCGTTTTCTTCCTAATGTATTGGAAGATGGTACGTTAGGACAATCAGCGATTGAAAAACACGTACATTACGCAAATCTACCAGATCATTCCGATCTTCAAGGTTATTATGATTCATTGATTAATTTCGGTGAAAAATGTCCTCTTACTACTCTTTATTGGAAACTTAAAAATTCCAAAAATCAAGCAGAAGTTGAAAGAGCTGAATTAATCGGTAGAACTACTAAGTATTATTCTTATGTCTTAGTAATCGAAGATGAACAACACCCAGAATTCGAAGGTAAAATTATGATTTTCCCTTATGGTTACAAAATCAAAGAGAAAATTAATCTTGAAAGAACAGGTGAAAATGCTGACGGTAAAAAATGTAATGTTTTTGACCCAGCTAATGGTAAAGATTTCCGTCTTATCGTAAAACAAGTTGGTGATTGGCCCAACTATGATAGTTCAAGTTTCAGAAATGTATCTTCTTTGAAGATTTGGAACGAAGATAAAGGTGTTTTCATGGAAACTCCTACGGAATGGGATGAAGATAGAGAAAAATTCTTGATTAAGAGTGCTAAAGTTCAATCTAAAGTTATGGCTTATCTCCAAGATACATCTGTTAAATTGGAAGATAATGCAGCTAAGGAATGGACAGAAGAACAAAAAGGAAATGTTGAAAAAATTATTGAAATACTTTCTGGTAGAGACTTTAGTTTCGCTAAAGATAGTATTGATAAAGCTTCTACATCTACTTCTTCAACCGAAACACTCGATGATACTGATTTGGATGATACTGATTCAGATGATTTGGATGATTTCTTCGGAGACGATTAAGAACTAAATCAAATCAATGTTAAAGGAGATTAATTTTAATTAGTCTCCTTTTTTTATATATACAACCAAATGTATATTTTTCCAAATGATAAGTAATTTTAATAAATATGTACTAAACGAAAAATCTAAAAATTTCTTTGATGATTATGGTTCTATTATAATAGAAATAAATTCAGAAGAAGAAATGAATAAATTGTTTAATTATATTAATGATGATCTTAATGGTCTTGTTAGAAATAATCTTGATAGTCATTTTACTGCGAGTATATTGCATCATTTAAAAGAAGAAAAACATCCATATATAAGATATAACAGAAATCGTGGAGAATTTAGTCATGGTAGTTTGGAATATTTACATGAAGCTGATGGAGTACCAAATGATAAAGGAAATTATTTTACTATTAATGATTTACCCAAATGGAAACAACTTTTAAAATATAACGGATTAATAAAACCGATGTATAGTCCAAAGAAATTCGTATATGAATCTAATAATTATTTTGATAAATATCCAAATATTATAATATCAATACGTACTATTAAAGAATTTAATGAAATCATTAATAAAGTAAAAGATTATAAAGAGATTCCTAATGTTGTTATGGGTGGGTTAAAAGAATATGTAATGAATGACGAGCCAGTATATCTTAGATATGAAAAAAAACATGATGATTTTGGATATGGTACTATTAGTTTTCTCGAAAAATTCGGGAATGATTTTCCTCACGAAAAAATATTTACAATAGATGAATTACCACACTATATAAGATTAGTGACGGGTAAAGATACAACCCCAACTTATCAACCAAAGAAATTTGTGTATGAAAGTAAACAATATTTCAAACAATATAAATCTATACCAATTAAATTAAATAGTGTAGAAGAAATAGAAAAAGCGTTTACATATATTCAAAATAATATAGATAAATATACAAGTTTACCTATAACAACGAATGTTAAAAACGGGGCTATTAATTATTTGGATCAAGGTAAAACACCAATATTTCTTTATTATGATGTTGATAATAGTTTTTTATATGGTACAATGGAAGGTCTCGATCAAGATTATTTTAAATTTGAAAGATTTTATACTATTGATGAATTAGATAGAATTAAGAATCTAATAAAGAATGATGGAAAAGAAGGTCCATCATACAAACCAAAACAATTTATATATGAGATTAATGATTCTAATTTACTATTAGAAAAAAGTAGTCTTACTGCATTGGGCGTTCCAAAAGAAGTAATGCAACCAATACAAAGGGATTTAGCGTTATCACCAGATGCAGAATGGGAAAAGATGAATCACAAAAAAGATATTGCCAATTATTTAAAGAAAGGAGATAAGAACTTATTTGTACAAATTGCAGTAGATTCTATCAAAGTTATTGTATCTTATCCGACATTCAAAGGAACTATGTATTTCATTGATAATTATGTTTACAGGGATACGGAATGGGCTGGAGAATTTGATAAATTAAAAAGACAATATGACACTTTGACACAAACGTTAATAAACATTGATCCTAGAACAAATATTTATAGATTAAAAGGTGATTTTGAAATTAACAAACAATCAAAAAGAAAAATGATTAAGAAAGAAAAATCATTTATGAATTTTTCAGAACAATTTAAAATAGATTTTTTACAAAAGTTTGATAAGATATTAAAAAGAATAACAGGTACAAATTTCAAGAAAGCAAAAGAAAAAATAACAGATAAAGCTAAGAAAGTAGCAATTGAAAATAGTTTACTTATAAGGGGGCTTGATAATCCTCTGAATGGTCCTAATGGCTTATCTATATTAGATGAATTTTTATATCAATTTGAAGAAGAATATTCAAAATACTTTGAAGAAAGAATAGACATACAGGAATTAAGTAAATATTTTACTTATGAAAAGACAATGACAATGTTTATGTATTATATTTATACGGGTAAAATACTAATTAATTAATAAACAAAAGTCGAATAATATCATATATTATATAAAATTAGTTTTTTGTATGCAATATGATATAAGACATATCGGGGATTTTATATTCAAACAGAAGGATCAGTATAAGAATCTTACGGATGAAGATAAAGAAAAGTTCTTTTTTATAATGAATAGGAAGTTTGCTAGACAATTTCCAAAGCATGCTCAATTCTTCAATAATAAGAACATGGATAAATCAAGTGCATTGGATGTTTGGTATCACTTTTTTATTAAACAGAGAACTACCGATATACCAAAATGGTATTGGTTTAAGTTATCGGGAAAGAAAGAAAAAAGCCTATTAAATAAAGAAGAGGTAGATTTTTTCTTAGAATTTTATCAGATAAAAAGAGATGATCTTGATTTTTTGATAAAGTATTTTCCCGAAGAATTGGCTGAAGAAGTCAAAAAATTTAAAAAGTTCAACAAATGAACAAATTAAAAGATTTATATGAATACATTAGCACCAATGATTGTTGTAAATTCAAACCCGTTGTGGATATTGATATAAATTATTTATGTCTGAAAGATAACAAGGGTACTAAGATTTTTTATGATGAAGAAACAGATTCATTTAAGGTTAAATGTAGAATTAAATGTATCAAAGATGACAATTCTATTACATTCTTAGATAAACCTATTTATATGGACTTATTCGCTAAAGAAAAGGACGATGTTTTATCAATACTTAAAAGTAAATACTAATGTCTACCCCTATAAAATATAGTGATATTTTACCATTTGATCTTAAACCAGTCCAAGATTATACAGATGATGATTTAGAAAAAATGGAATCCGTATTTGGTTATGAATTTACCGTTAAAGTTGAAAAATTAAGAAATATTCTTAATCGCAAGAAGAAAATAAATAATATTTTAAGCCGATGAAACATTCTATGTACGGAAAACCTTTTGAAGATTTAACAGAGGAAGATATAAAAATCTACGAACCGTTTGGTGTAGAGATAATAAATTTCGTAAGAAAATGTAGAGATAAGAAAATATATGAACTAAGAAGAGAAAAAATCAATGATATTTTGAATCGTCAATAATTTTTCTTATCTTTACCTATTAAACTAAATTATGATAAAATTCGACTTTATTGAAAATATAATTTATCTTGAATCATTACATCGGTATTGTTTTGATAAATTGTATGTGCAATCTTATCAAATAACAGATGATGATAAAAAGATATTAGAAGAATATAAAACATTATATAATGAATATCCAAATTTTAGACAAGAATGTGCTGATGCTATTATATTTTTATCTAATATAGATCGGGAATTAAACGAAAAAGAATCAAAACTTTTGGATAATTTAAAGATAATTAATTTCAACAGATATAGTATTGATAAAAAATTAAAGGAATCAATAAAATCTATTAAATCGGATTAATATATACTTAATATAAACAAAGATTTAATTATGAATATATTAGTAGTAGATGATAACCCAACAAACAGACTTCTTTTGAAGTATATGATAGAATTGGATGGACATGTTGTAACAGAAGCAGAGGATGGTAATTATGCAGTTGATTTAGTTAAAGAAAATGGATATGATTTAATATTTATGGACATGATGATGCCAATTATGAACGGGTATAAAGCTACTAAAATAATTAAAGATGAACTAAATATAAAAACACCGGTATATATTGTATCAGCATACCGAATGGCAGATTTCCCGGCTGATTGGCAAGAAGTGGATTATGATGGTATATTATCTAAACCTGTATCAATGGATACTATTATAAATATAATAAATAAACACAATGGAACAAACATTAAATAAAGAAGTAATAAAGAAACTTAAACAAAAGAAGTATCATGTACCTATTATCGGTCATTTTGCCGATAAAAGTATTTTGTTTAATTCTATTGTTCAAGCATCAGAAGTTACAGGTATTCCATATCATATGATATTTGAAAATGCTATTGGAAAGATTAAATCAGCGAGTGTACCTGGTTCAAGTTCAAAAACATATTGGGAATACGAGAACGGTATTCATTATATTAAGTATCAATCACATTATATCCGTCACAGACAGTCTTATAAACGTTTAACTGGATTTAATGGATAATTTTTATTAACTTTTTAAAAAAGAATTAATGTCAAACTTATTATTAAAATTAGAAGATGGTCAAAAACTACGGCTATTACCTATTAGTGAAGATATGATATATAATACTGTTAAAGAGTACTATATCAATAAATTAGAAAAACTTTTTATTCACGATAGTGCGGATTTTGTAGATTTCGATAACCGTGAAGCAGTTCCAAGATTTATAAGGAATTATATACCAGTAGAATATAATGATGAAATTTATTTCATTAAATTTGGTATGAGAATCAAAGATAAGATTGATAAGATTGTTAATCACTATAATTTAAAACCTGTTGACTTTTTATACAATACTGTATTTCTTCAAGTAGAATTAAAAGAAGTAGGTATTGGTGCAGGGAGAACAGTTACAAATTTTGATAGTTGTGTTGTTGATGTATCAGATATTAAAGACTTTTGTGATAATGAATCAGACTTCTTTAATTCAAAACAATATACAACAGTAAAAGAATTATATGATAGACATATAAGTTTTATGAGAATTGAAAACAAACCTGATATTATAGATCATCTAAATCAAAGAGGGTTATTGAAACCTGAATTTGCTTATTTACTTAGAACTAAAAAAATAAACGACATAAGAAGTCGTAAAGTAACTACCACAAAATTAGAATTGTGGAATCAAGTCAGTAAGGTAGTAGCTGAAGCAGATGAAGGTAGTGAAAGAATAGAAGATATTGGATTCCATAAGGTCGATGATAAAGGTGAAGAAGTTCATCAGTTTATGGTGGATGGATATTTATTTGAAGTTAAATTAAAAGATAAAGTATAATGAGAATGTGGATGATTGACCCGAAGTTATTATGTAGAAAACATTTACTTGGGGAACACGGTGAAATACATAAACATAAACACAATTTTGTGAAACACCATAAAATTGATAGGCGTATTGATCCTATTGTTCAAATTGAACCAATGAGTATGGAGTTAAGACACGATGAATTAGCAAAAGAAATTATTCGTAGAGGATTTAATCATCAATCTCCATATGAACAACCAGATATATCTTATTTACCTAAACATCAAAGATTAGCTAAAGTTGATATAGATATATCAATAAATGATTTGATTGAAAGATGTCCTGATTGTACATCAAATATAAATAATATTAACTAAAATAATAAAACATGGAAGTAGATACTAAACACGGAATTTTAAAAGACACACTTGCTAGTTTATCCGATATGGGTATGACCTATGTTAAATGTGATGGTGAAAGTATATTCTTTGTAATAGATAAAGAATCTAAAATAACCAGAGGATGTGATAAGTTAAATGGTATAAAAGATTTTGTATTGAAACAATTTGGTTATAAACTAATGGTTAAATATCCGAACTAATGAAAAACCCAATCGATTGCAAACATTATGATAAGTTTTATTTTCATGAAAACGCGAGTGCGTATTGTCCTGATTGTGGGGCTTATGTGGACGGTAATGTAATAACCATTTTTCCGAGAGATATATTAGAAGAAAGACGTAAGAAAATAGATAAAATATTAACTAAAAATTAAAAACATGTTAAGAGATTATAAAAAATATATGGTTATTGGTAGACCAATGACAGGTGGGAAATGGATTGTTAGACAAGGTTCGGAAGGTTTAGAAAAATTCATTGATAAAAAAGACGAAGATAAATGGAAATTTTGGTCAGAATATAGACATTTCCAAAAAGTGTGGATACAAGAAGCGATGGACCCAAAAAGTCAAGAATACGAAGAAGATTTGATCATTGAATCATTCGATACCTTCAAAGAAGCTTATTCGTTTATGGATAATTTATCGCTCGGTAGACCTTTTTACCAATAAAAAACGGAAAACCCTTGTTTTTGTCAGTAATATATAGTATCTTTGTAAGATAATATTAATAAAAACTGACAATTATGAAAAGAACAACCGAAAAAGTAGCACAACTGACAGGTCTTAACTTGATGTATGACGGTATTGATCATACAGAAAAACTTAGTGATTATGCTGGTTCGCTCGCAGAATACGCAGAAAATGTTAAGGATAGTGATGTATTTGTTAAAACAAGTGCATTCGATACACACCTAAAATCAGACCCAGATGATGTTAAAATCCTATCTTTTAGTAACGAAGATGGTTCACTTATCTGTTATGTACTTCTGTACAAAGGTAGTCTGTCACCATTCTTTATTTCAGGTGTAACCGCTTAAAAAATAATAAATAATAAATAGAAATCGTGTTAGAATTAAAAGGAAAATATAATAAGGATTGTAAAATCTTTGTTGATGAAGTAGAAGAACAAGCTATTTCATTAATTCAGTCTATCTTGGATAAGAAAGTATCCGAAGGTGTGACTGTTAGAATCATGCCTGATGTTCACGCTGGTAAAGGTATCACTATTGGATTTACTATGCCAATGACTGATATGTTATCACCTAACTACGTTGGGGTTGATATTGGTTGTGGTATGTTATCTGCTAAGTTCGATGGACAAACTTCATTGGATTTAGAAAAAGTTGATATTGATATTCGTGAAAGAGTTCCTATGGGATTTAATATTCACGATGAAAGAATATTCAAGTCTATTCCTTTTAACGATGTTCAAAGAATAGCTGATGATTTTACTAAGAACTACAATGAAAAATTTGGAACTTCTTACGTTTCTCCAACTTATGATGAAAAGTGGTTAGATAAGAAATTAAAGGATATTAAAATTGATCCTATTAAATTCTGGATGTCAATTGGAACACTTGGGGGTGGGAACCATTTCATCGAAATTGGTAAATCTGATGTATCTAATTCATATTGGGTAACTGTTCACTCAGGTTCAAGAAACTTTGGGTTAAAAATTGCTGACTATTGGAACAATGTTGCTAATGGTAAAGTGAAGAACGTACCTAAAGAATACAATGATGAATTAAACAACATCATCCAAAATACTGTTCCTAAGTCTGACATCCCTAAGAAGATGAAAGAATTAAAGGAAAAATATGGATTTGGTGTAGATAAGGAATTCTTACAAGGTGATAACCTTATGGGTTACTTGTATGATATGATATTCGCTCAACAATATGCTACTTGGAATCGTGAAACTATGTTGGATTCTATTAAAAGAGCATTGAAGATTAAGAAGTTTGATGAAGTAATCAACACCATACACAACTTTGTTGACTTTAAAGACTTTGTTATCAGAAAGGGTGCTGTTGCATCTTACAAGGGTGAAAAACTGATTATTCCTTTCAATATGAGAGATGGTATCTTAGTGTGTGAAGGTAAGTCTAATGAAGATTGGAATAACTCTGCGCCTCACGGAGCAGGACGTTTGATGTCAAGGTCTAAGGCTAAGGAATCAGTTGATTTAAAAGACTTCCAAAGAACTATGAAGGGGGTTTATTCTACTTCTGTTTGTAAGTCAACTTTAGATGAAGCTCCTTTCGCTTACAAGTCGTCAGAAATGATTGAGAAAGCGATTGAGCCAACTGCTACTATTCTGGAAAAGATTAAACCTATTCTGAATATCAAAGATAAGTCAGAAGGTATGTCTTGGAAACAAAGAAAAGCCAATAAGAAGAAAGATGTACAACGTAAAAAAGAAAGAAAACAAATGGCTTATAGAAAAATGAAAAGGATGTAAATTTTACATCCTTTTTTTATTTTAATATATAATTGTATGAAAAGAATATTATATATTTTAATACTATCATTACTTATATTTGGTTGTAATAGAAGGATGACTTATCAAAATCCAGTATTGATATCTGTATCTGATACGGCGGTGTGGTCAATGGAAAATAATGATAACATTGAAACGGAAGATATTGTCAGTGCTTATATTGATTATGATGACTATGAACGAGAAAAATTATTGTATGAAAAAATATTAAAAGAAGAAGAATTAAGAGAAAGATCATCAAAAAATTATTCATCACCATTATTAATGGAAAATAAAGGAACATTAGTTTATAAAGTAGATTCAGTATTAATCATTGATGTTGTATCAAGAGTCGAAGCAAGAATAATTGAATTAGTAAGTGACGAAACCACAATACATTTAGTTTCATTAACATCACACACATCAACTGGTATTATTTATGAAGAAGTTATAAGGGTTGGTAATATAATGGATATGGAATTAAAATCATTAGAATTAGACGCATTTACAATACATAAAATCACAAGTGATGAACAATTAGTAGATGAAAAAGAAGTTACTCAATGGTTGTGGAGTGTTACAGCAAATAAAGTGGGTGATTATAGTTTAATCATGACAGCTAAAATAAAAGATGGTGCTTCCAGGGATGTCATTATATTCGATAAGCAAATAAGTGTAATGAATAAACCCAAGAAAAAATATTCTGTAACGTTTACCTATCCTGATATTATAAAAAGATATAACGAAAATACAATTGGATTAGATTTGGTTGAAGATTCAGATGATTATAGTTTTGAATGGGGTGGTGAAGGTAAAGTTGTAATACATTTTGGTGGTAATGTTATTGTAATGTCAGATGAAAATATTATTAATGATGATAAAAGATCATTTAATTATAGGTGGAGTATAAAACCTGAAGGTAAAGAAAAAGTAATACCCTTCGTTATTGAAATAATAGGTGATTATGAAGATTTAATTATATTTAATGGTGAGTTAATCGTTGAGAAAAACTTCAAAGAATCATTTAATAAATTTATAGATGGTGCAGTTAAAAGATGGTATTGGTTATTTACTGCATTATTAATTCCTCTTTTTGGGTTTATAAGAAAAAAATATTTAACTAAAAAGATTAAACAAATCGGAAAATAATAACTATACAGATTAGAACTATTTTTATTTAAAATTAGAAATTATGTCTAGAAATAAAGAAAAATTGAACAAAGTGTTGTATATCTGCAAATCAGAAGCAATTAAATATGAAGCATTTTTAGAAGAATTCGAAAGTGGTTCAGGAATAGCAACACCCGAAGAATTAGAAAAAGTAAAACACACAGAAGATGTATTATTAATATTAGTTAACATCATTGACACAATTGAATAACGAAAAACCTTATATAAAAACAATTGAAGTAAAAACAATTATACACATTAAATACAACCCTAATTACGGGGATGATCGAATGTGTGAGTGTGATCATGTATATTACAGACATTTTGATACCTATGAAGATATGGACCCTTGTGGTTGCAAATATTGTGGGTGTTACACATTTAAAGAAAAGGAAGATGAACTTAGAACAAATAACCAGAAAGAGAAAAGCATCTAGGAAGAATAATAAAAGATTCTTCACTAGCTTAGATATGTCTATTATTAAAAAGGATGCCGCTACTAGAAATTCTCGAATTAAAAGGGGTGAAACTACAAGAGGCGGAACAGAGTATATAGCTGAATGTGGTTGTGGTGTCGAAGGTTGTTTCATTCATCATGGATATAATAAAAAATAAAACTTAATATTATGAAAGTTTATAGAAGTTTATTAGCAAAATTATATTTTAAACACAGGGGATTACATACAAAACAGAAGCCCGTAAAAGATATAAAAGATGCATATCCATTAATTATGAAAGATGGTACAAAAATTCCACTAAAAATTATAAGATGATGAAACTAAAAAATATTAAATTTACTAAGTATTGGATACCGTTTATAGGTTTCTTTTTATTCCACGCACAAGATGCAGGACCAAAATCTATAACCGATAAAGGAATTCATTTGTTTGCTAATTGGCACGCCTGTTGGTGGGCGATTGGATTACCTATAATTATTGCACTTATAATTTTATTATAATGAATGGTATTAAAATAAAAGAAACAAAAGATACTAAACCGTTTAATGGAATGCCTCTTTGTTACAGGGTATCAATTACACCAAATGTAAGTAGTTTAAAATACCCATTAATTATTGAGAGAAAATTTTTTAGAGCAGGATTTCGTGATGGAGAACAATTCGGGAAATTCTTTTTTGTTGAACATGAAAATGGTGTAGAATACGCTTCTTTTATATCTAAGAAAGTAAAAGATAAAGATTATCTTGATAGAAAAGAAAAAGAATTAATAGAAGAATATATTGAAAAGTGTGAAAAAAGTGTTATACTAGTAGAAAATAATTTAAGAAAAACTACCTATAACTTAAAAATAAAAAAAGAAGGATACCTTAAAATTATAGACGAATTATCTAATCTTGATAGAAGAAAAAAGATTAAAAAAGTTCTATCAAAATTAAAAAAATAAATATAGTATATGTCTCATTACTTGAAGAAAATAAAACGACATCCTTTATGGGAAGATGCTTTTAATTATGTGATAGAAAATAACACATCATCAAATTTACCATATCATAACACAAGACACTTAATAAAGGTATTTAACAGTGCTATTGATATTGCTGATAAAAGTGAATTAGAAGAATATCAGGTTATTGAATTAGGAATTGCTTGTTTATTTCATGATATAAATCATAGTGGCGGACAATTACCAGATATGGAAAATATATCAATTGCTATTAAAGAATTTCAAAAGTTCTTCGATCATAAAGACGATCAATTTATTAACATAAAGACAAGTAACATTATAAATATGATGTGGTGTACTGAATTTCCAAAGAAAAAAGAACCCTTGAATTTACAACAAGAAATAATAATGGATTCTGACTTAATTCAATGTTATGATAATGATTGGGTTTTATTTATTATCAAGGGTTTATCAATAGAACGTGGGGTCGATGTGAGTAGAGCGTTACAGGATCAAACAAATTTTATAAATAATGTAAAGTATTATACTAAGTACGCTCAGAAATTGCACAAGAGGAAAAAAAGGGAATATTCCGAAGAATTGGAATACCTTAAAACTATTTTTTAATTATTTTTTATGAATAATGTTGTATCAGGTCGAGCTACAAAAAGCTTGGTTATTATAGGTGATAATTTTATTGCTCAATCGTTATATAATGATTATAAACGATATGGTAAATTTAAGTTGAATATATCGAAAGATATCAGTCATGTAAAGTATAAAGTTGATTATATCATTGATTGTTCTTTTAATGAACGAACACAAAATTTATCTTTGTCGTATTGTAGATTAAATAACCTTGAAAAAATATTATTAGTAAATCATTGGGAAAGAAAAAATCTTCCCGATATAAATACAATTATCCTACAATCAGTTCTTTATGATGTTTATGGTGTAGATCACAATAGTTTTCACAGACAGGGATCGGGGAATAACTATGATTCAGATATAAACTATTGTACCCTAATAGCAGAAACAATAAGAAGAATTCACGAAGCTAAAATAGGTGGTATTCCTATGGTTTATATCCCATATGGCGAAAATAAAGTTAGATTCATACACATAGACCATATATACGAACCAATTAACTATATGTTAACAACCTTAAAGAAAAATTCTGTATACGCTGTTTATGACGAAGAAAAATATGTCAGTGCTGTATTGAATTCGGTACAAAAAATCTTAGAATATCCAGGTAGAGTTATTTTCAAAAATAACAATTCTATTTACTCACAATACGTTAATAATTTGGACTTTAAAAGTAAAAAATCTAATTTTGAATATTCCGTAAGAAGAATTTATAAATACTTAGCTCTTAATAACCCAAGATTTTCTATTTATCAAAGTTCATAATATTTGTTTATATTAATTTTTATTCTTATATTTGTAGTTAATGGTTAAAAATCATAAATATCGTTTTAAGACTGAACAAGAATTCGTTCAAGAATATGGTGATGGGTGGAGAAATGACCCAAAGGGAACTGGTAGTACATTTATTTCTTGTATGGATTATTTATTAGGGAAAGATATTAAAGAATCATATTATGAAACATTCGGATTAAATGGTTATTTTGTTTTAAAAAGTAATGGTTTTAGATACGGGATACAATCATATATGTATAAAAAAGTTAGTATTAATCCAGATTATAAACCGAGAAAATTAGTATATTAATTAAAAAATAAAAATATGAAAATTTCAATTTTTTATCAATGTTTAGCATTTTTTGTATATCTTACCTTAATGATGGGAATAAGAATTAGTCTTGTATTTATTAACGATCTCACAGAAAATGGTATCATTCAAGCTAATAAAACAATAGAGTTGGAAAAAAGGGTTATCGACACAGAAAAGAACTATGAATTGTTGAAGAATTATATCAACGAAAATTCCGGTATCCCAAATGAAAAAAGGAAAGCTATTTTTGAATTAAAAGTTCAGCAAGATAGTGTTCTTATTGATTTACTATTAAATGATATTAGAACCAATAAGGAAATACTAAAACTCTTAGATACTGATTGGGTTTATAATGATAGTACAGAATTTAAAACTTTAAAGATTAAATAATATGAACGAACTCCAAATTTACACCCGACTTAATAATTTATTTCAATCTAATAAAGTTATACTAAAAAAGATTCGTAGACTTGCTCTAATATGGATGTTTTATGCTTTGGGTATGATACTTCTATTCACAGGGCTTGACTTTGCAACGTGGTTAACAATATTAGTTACTTTTGTTCCACTTATGCCAATAATTGTGTTTTTTGTTATTAGGGTTATAAAACAGTTTAAATCAGCTACCAAATATCCTCTTTTCTATAATAATTGGTTAGATGAATCAACTTTTGTCAATAGTGTAAGAAGTAGAGCAAATGATAGAGTTCAACCTGATCCAAATACAATAAAAATTGGTAATTATGGATTAGAATATATTGATGATTTAATAAAAAATTACGGTGATGATAAATACAAATTATCTAACGGTCTTTATAATAAAATACTAACTACAAGTTTAGTGGAGGAAATAAAATTCTATGAAAAATTTAAGAAATTTAAAAAACACATGAACGAATATCGTAATAGTGTCTATTAGTTTATATTTAATTGAAATAAAAAACCCTACATCAATCGGTGTAGGGTTTTTTTGTGGGTTATTCTTTTACTTTATATCGTATTCCTTCTTCTTTATCTATAATACTGTTAGCCAGGAGTCCGTATATGATGTGTTTCCTTGATTCTAATAGG
>Ga0307377_10004316_pt1 | contig 15603 bp, 13 predicted proteins | sample TR3MG_FD_202535 | JGI IMG/M metagenome (GOLD analysis project Ga0307377, IMG submission 202535) | Soil microbial communities from Risofladan, Vaasa, Finland - TR-3 | ecosystem: Environmental > Terrestrial > Soil > Coastal area > Acid sulfate soil | place: Finland: Risofladan, Vaasa | collected... | reverse complement strand
TTAATAAAGTGCCTATATTTTACTATCCTATAAAGGGGAGATTTTCTCCATTATTCAAAAATTTATGCATAAAAAATTAAACCATTTTTGTTTTTTATTTTTTTAAAAAGATCTAGCCTGGGATCGTTGAGTATGATCGTTTTGTACGACTTGAGCAATTTTTGCGTGGCGAACCAGAAAGCCGTGCTGAAGAAAACTTAGGTTTTGATAACTGTACAGTTACCTTTTTGTTTTCATCATACTTCTTCATTCAATTTTTTTCTATTCACAATTTTTTGTTGAGGTGCGTTAGATATAAGTATCAACACATTTTTTTAAAAAAGTCAAAAAAACTACATACAAGAATTACTTTATCCTACACTATGTTTAAGAGTTTATATACTTTGATCGCTCACCTATTTAAACAAAAACTTTAGACATCGCTTAAAAAACGTCAATGTCCTGTCATTGTTTTTAGATTGTGTAGTCAATAACAATTAAACTTGGTTAGAACTGAGTTTAAACCTAAAAACGCTTAGTATGGGGTTATTTAACCCATCAAAAGGTAAAATATGCGACGAGTCATTTAAATAGTCTGAAAGTTAGGTCTTACTTTTTTAATTTAATTGTATATCTTCATTTCGATACGATCCATCCACTATAGCGGATGAATCCTTTAATTTTGCCCCAATTTAGAGAAGTTCAAAAATCATTATTAGCGTTACTTTGACATAATAGCACCCTTATTTACAGCCCCGTACTTTCACCTAGAAAAAGGACTAAACCAAAAAGCGACTGCTTGTATTTTTAATTCTAGCTATTATCAGGCTTATTAGGCAATTTATCAGTGTGTGGAAAGATTGAGAAGCTTTGAAAAGGAGAAATTGTTAAAATTTTGGTGATACCGTTTTGAAGATCCCGGAACCGTCTTAGCATATTTTTTCTTAATTGTTGTGCTGAATTCTCAAATAGTCTAATAATAGTCGCTAGTCAAAGTTTTGAGTAGGAGGTCAAAAAATAGAAGAAACCAAAGATGGAAAGTAAGAAAATAGGCCAAATAGTAAGACATTTGAGTGCTGTGTCTGTATTTATGCTTGTCATAGGGGGCATAATACTGACATTGATACCAGGAGTGATGGCGGGAGATCCCAGCGGTGAAAGCACGTACACGGGCGGTATAGAGGGACTTGAGATAGCGATAAACTTCGTTTGGGTACTCGTTGCAGCTTCTCTCGTCTTCTTCATGCAGGCGGGATTTGCGCTCGTTGGCGTCGGTGCGATTCGAGCAAAGAATACCGTGAACTATCTGGCCAAGAGCTACATGGACTTCTCCCTCGGAGCCATCTTCTTCTTGTTCTTCGGCTTTGCACTCATGTTTGGCGGGTCTGAGGCTGCGCCGGGACTGGCACTCGGAAACGCTTTCATCGGGTATAGCGGATGGTTCCTGGCAGGAGAGGCCTATGATGTTACCACGAACATGCTCTTCCTCTTTCAAGCGATGTTTGCGGCGACTGCAGCAACGATCGTCGCCGGTGCGATGGCTGGTCGAACAAAGTTCCAGGCATATCTCATATATACCGTCATCGTGACCGCAGTGATCTATCCGATCTACGGGCACTGGGTATGGGGCGGTGGCTGGCTGTCTATACTCCCCTATGGCGTTGGTGCCGTGGATTTCGCAGGTTCGGGGGTCGTTCACGCAGTTGGCGGGTTCGTTGCACTGGCTGGTGCGTATCTCGTGGGTCCACGGACCGGCAAATTTAAGAGGGACGGTACACCGCTGGCAATACCGGGTCATAACATTGTATACATCGTTCTGGGCACGTTCATCCTCTTCTTCGGCTGGTTCGGCTTTAACCCTGGAAGCACGCTTGCGGCTACAGATTTGAGGATAGCGGTGATCGCGGTAAATACGTTTTTAGCTGGCGCAGCGGGAGCAGTGGTAGCGTGTTATACCACCTACTTTAGAACCGGGAAGGCGAACATATTCCTTATCTGTAACGGCGCTTTAGCAGGATTGGTCGCGATAACAGCCCCCTGTGCATACGTGCCACCTTGGGCAGCCGTTGTAATCGGCGCGATTGCTGGAGTTCTCGTCATGGCAAGCATCTGGGTCGTCGAATGGAAACTTGGCGTCGACGATCCTGTCGGAGCCGTCTCTGTACACGGTGTCAACGGGCTGTGGGGCTTACTCGCAGTAGGCATATTTGCAGACGGGACCTACGGCGGTGTGAGTGGTTTAATCGTCGCCAATGTCGGGCAGTTTGTGGCACAAGCGATCAGTGCGGTAACAGTCTTCATCTGGGCTTTCGGACTGGGGCTACTAATATTCGCAACGATTAAATATGCAATCGGACTGCGCGTCTTACCAGAAGAAGAAGTGGTTGGTTTGGACATTAGTGAGCATGGAACACCGTGCTATCCGGGGCCTACAGACGGTTGGGGGAGAGAGTAATGAAGAAAATAGAAGCAATCATACGGGAAGAGAAGCTCGACGATGTAAAGGCGGCACTCGAGAAAATCGGGATTACTGGATTAAACGTATCCGAAGTGAAAGGCCGGGGCCAGCAGAAAGGGATATCACTTCAATGGCGAGCCACTGCTTATACGGTAGATATGCTCCCCAAACTCAGACTTGATGTCGTGGTAAAGGACGCGGATGCAGAAAAGGCGGTGAAGGTCATCAGGGAGAACGCTTACACAGGCAAAATCGGTGATGGTAAGATATTCGTGCTGCCAGTCGAGCAGGCGATACGAGTCAGCACGGGAGAAAGGGGAGAAGATGCGTTGTGAGGGAAAAGCTCCTCTTTTCAATTTTTTACGTAATACCGGTCAAGAAAGGTAGGATTAAAAAGAGGGAATGCCAAAAGCAAAAGACATCGAGAAAGTGCTGGTGATTGGATCAGGGCCGATACAGATCGGACAAGCGGCGGAATTCGACTTCTCGGGCTCGCAAGCATGCAGAGCGTTGCGAGAAGAAGGGGTACAAGTCGTGCTCGTCAATTCCAACCCCGCAACGATCATGACCGATTTCGAGATGGCTGATGTGATCTACATCGAGCCGCTGGTAACTGATGTCGTCGCGAAGATCATCGAAAAAGAGCGTCCTGATGGTATCGTGGCTGGTTTAGGCGGGCAAACTGCACTGAACATCACTGCAGAATTAGCAGAACGTGGCGTGTTATCGAACTATAACGTTGAAGTGCTCGGCACACCGTTAGAAGCAATTTACAATGCGGAAGATCGAGAACGATTCAAACAGACGATGGAGAGCATAAACGAACCTATACCTCGAGGGTTCACGGTTACGTCGCTCTCGGAAGCGGAGAACGTTGCGGATGAACTTGGTCTACCACTCATAGTTAGACCTTCTTATACCTTAGGAGGTACTGGTGGTGGGATAGCACGGACAATGGAAGAGTTGAGAGAGATTGTATCGTATGGATTACAGGTTTCGAGAATACATCAGGTACTCGTAGAAGAGAGTGTGCTGGGATGGAAAGAGATAGAATACGAAGTGATGCGTGACGCTCGAGATACGTGTATCACAATTTGTAACATGGAGAATTTCGATCCCATCGGCATTCATACGGGAGAGTCAATCGTCGTTACGCCATCTCAGACATTATCTGATGAAGATCATCAGATGTTGCGCTCTGCGGCAATAAAGATAATACGCGCGTTAAGAGTCGAAGGGGGCTGCAATATCCAGTTTGCACTGAAGGATGGTGAATATCGGGTAATCGAAGTCAACCCCCGTGTATCCCGATCGTCGGCGCTCGCATCAAAAGCTACGGGATATCCCATCGCACGGGTAGCAGCAAAGATAGCGATTGGTCTTCAGCTTGATGAGATAAGGAACGACGTAACGGAGGAAACGCCTGCGTCCTTTGAGCCCGCAATTGATTACGTGGTGGTAAAGATACCGAGCTGGCCTTTTGATAAGTTCCCCGGGGCTGACAGGACGTTGACGACGTCCATGAAGAGCACTGGCGAGGTGATGGCGATAGGGAGAACTTTTGAAGAAGCGCTACAAAAGGCGCTTCGATCTTTAGACGTGGACAAGGGCTTTTGTTATGATGATTACGGCTGGTCTGAATCTGAACTGAAAGATCTGTTAGAAAAACCCACGGACGACCGGATTTTTGCACTCTACGAGGCACTGAAACGCGGTTTTAGCGTGGAGGAGATCGCGGAGCTGAGCGGTATCGATCCGTTCTTCATCCAGAAGATAGAGAAGATAGTGCAGTTTGAGGTAAGATTAAAGGGCGATCTTGACGGAAATTTGAGAAGCGCTAAGAGGTTGGGCTTCGCTGACGAGCAGATTGCGGAGATAGCGGGCAGAAGCAGTGAGGAGATAGCCGACCTCAGGCGGGAGAAGGGCATCATTCCCACGTATAAAATGGTGGACACGTGCGCAGCGGAATTCGAGGCAAAGACGCCGTATTTCTACTCGACGTACGAGGACGAGTGTGAGCTCAAACCCTCAACGCGGCGAAAAATCTTGATCATTGGCTCAGGCCCGATCAGGATTGGGCAGGGAATCGAGTTCGATTACTGCACCGTGCATGCGATAGAAGCGTTAAAAGAGGAAGGAATAGAAGCACACATCATCAACAACAATCCAGAGACTGTATCTACGGACTACGACACCTCAGATAAGCTTTTCTTCGAGCCACTGACACTCGAGGATGTGATGAACGTCATTGAGAAAGAGCACTATGACGGTGTGATGGTGCAATTTGGTGGTCAAACATCGGTAAATTTAGCCGTTCCGCTCAAGAAGGAATTGGAGAGAATAAAAGCACAAACGTCGATCTTGGGAACCGATCCGGAAAACATTGATATCGCGGAAGATCGGGAGCGATTCAGCAAGTTCCTCCTCCGATTGGGCATTCCACAGGCTGAAAGCGGCTATGCAACCTCGGTGGAAGAGGCGCTGTTGGTAGCATTGCGGATAGGTTTTCCCGTGCTCGTTCGCCCGTCGTACGTCTTAGGTGGCCGAGCAATGCAAGTTGTGCACGATGTTCAAGATTTGAAAAAATACATGCATGAGGCAGTCCGCGTATCAAAGGAAAAATCGGTGCTCATCGACAAATTCCTGAAGAAATCCACGGAAATAGATGTTGATGCCGTGTGTGACGGTGAAGAAGTGCTAATCGGCGCGATAATGGAGCATATAGAGGAGGCCGGTGTCCATTCCGGTGATTCCACGTGCGTCATTCCGCCACAGTCCTTATCGAAGGATGTTATTGAGAGGATACGCGACTACGTGACGAGAATAGCGTTGTCTCTATACATAAAAGGGTTGCTTAACATTCAAATGGCGGTGAAGGACGATGTCGTGTACGTGCTGGAAGTGAATCCGCGATCGAGCAGAACAATACCGTACGTTGCAAAGGCCACGGGCATACCGCTTGCGAAACTCGCAGCCAAGGTGATGCTTAATCATAAATTGCGCGATTTCGGCATAACGGAAAGGGAATTTAAGCACGTAGCAGTCAAGGAGGTCGTCCTGCCGTTCTCAAAATTCAAAGGTGTCGATATCATTCTCGGACCTGAGATGAAGAGCACGGGCGAGGTGATGGGGATCGATTGCCGATTTGACAGGGCATTTTACAAAGCTGAACTCGCTGCTGCCAATCCCTTACCGTCGGAGAGATTTGGCACGGTCTTTATCTCAGTCTGCGACGATGATAAGGACGAGATAGTAGAGATAGCACAAACGTTAAAGGACGCAGGCCTCGCAATTGTCGGTACTCCGGGCACCGTTGACCATCTAAAATCACTGGGAATTGAAGCAGGAAAATTGAAGAAGATCCAGCATGGCTCGCCAAATGTGGTAGAGCTGATGCATGCACAAAAAGTAAATTTGGTAATCAACACGCCGACGGATAAACAATCGTATAAAGACGGTTATCAGATACGAAGAAGTTGTATTGATCTCGGAATCCCGTATCTCACAACGATTCAGGCGGCGAAGGCAGCGGCATCTGCTATTGCGGGGATGAACGAGAGTGGCGGGGCAATTGAGGTGAAGTCTATAAATGAGTATTTTGCAGACTAAAATGAAAGCGATTCTTGCACTTGAGGACGGAACGGTAGTAGGGGGAGAAGGGTTCGGAGCAGAGGGAACCACAGTGGGGGAACTCGTGTTCGCAACGCCATTTACGGGCTACGAAGAAGCGTTAACGGACCCCTCATACAAAGGACAGCTATTGATGCTCACCTATCCGCTCATCGGGAATTACGGCGTGAGCGGGTCTAAATTCCAATCGGACGGCGTAAAGGTTGAAGGGTTTGTGGTACGGGAAAAGTGCGAGTTCCCATCGCATTACAAGAGCACTCGAGGTATAGACGAATTCCTGAGAGAAGAAGGTGTGCCCGCAATCAGCGAATTGGATACGAGGATGTTGACGCGAAAAACGAGACAGTACGGTACGATGAAAGCATGCTTGCACGTTGGAGGCACGAAAGAGAAGGAAGAGGTTTTAGAACTCGCGAGCAATCAACCTGATATTTCAGAGCTCGATTTGATCGAGCAGGTCACCTGTAAGAACGCGTACAGGATAGAGGGGGGAGAAGGCGCTAAGAGAATCGCGGTACTTGATTTGGGTATCAAGCGAAATATTTTGAACAACCTGGCAAAGAGGAACTGGGATATCGTCGTGTTCCCGGCAGACGCGAAGGAATCGGCTATACGAGATTCGGAGCCCGATGCGTTACTGCTCTCAAACGGACCTGGCGATCCAAAACGAGGAAGAAATGCGATGCGCGTGGTTAAAAATTTAATAGGAGAACTTCCCGTTTTCGGGATTTGCCTCGGTCTCCAGATTATAGCACTTGTTCTGGGCGGTGATACGTACAAACTGAAATTTGGGCATCGCGGTGCGAACCAGCCGGTGAAGGACCTCAAAACTGGGCGCGTTTATATAACCGCGCAGAATCACGGGTTCGCCGTTAATGAAGACTCACTGGATGGTAAAGCAGAACTAACACAGATAAATGCGAATGATGGTACCGTGGAAGGTTTTGAGAACCCATATCTGGGTATTAAATGCGTGCAATATCATCCGGAAGCGAGTCCGGGTCCGTGGGACACGGAGAAGATATTCTTTGACGAATTAGCACATTATCCTACAGAGCGATAATGGATACTCGTAAGAGGAGGATTCGAGGACACGAACAATGACAACGAAGATCGGGGTAATTGCGATACAAGGGGCTGTAGAGGAGCATGTCGTGGCATTGAAGAAGACGTTAGCAGAACGAGGAGAGAACGGTGAGGTGATAACGATAAAACATCGCGGAATGGTTCCTGGGTGCGATGCGCTCGTGATTCCGGGTGGAGAAAGCACAACAATCGGCAGGCTCATGCAGCGTGAGCATATTTTTGAGGAGATCAAAACAGCCGTTGAGGAAAGGGATATATCGATATTAGGCACCTGCGCGGGACTCGTATTGCTTGCGAAAGAGGGTGATGAGGAGGTCGCAAAGACCGGCCAGCCGCTGCTCGGATTAATGGACGTGAAAGTAAAGCGCAATGCATTTGGCAGGCAGCGAGAATCCTTTGAAGTATTGTTACCGATGTCCATTTTCGAGGAGCCGTTTCATGCGGTCTTCATAAGAGCACCTGCTATAACGCATGTGGCAGAACATGTGGACGTAGTAGCAACGTTGGATGAGCACATCGTCGCTGCTCAACAGGGAAATCTACTCGCACTTTCATTCCATCCTGAACTCACGAACGATAAGAGGATCCATCACTATTTTCTTGATCGCATATAACGGGCACACGGCTGTTTAGACGTGAACGTTTTCCGGAGCATGGGGGGCATTCCTGCAAAATCTTCACCCTCAGTTTCGCAAAATCTTCTTTTATAGCCACTTTGAACCCCATCCCCTCTAAGGTCCCTTCAAGGAGCGCTTTTAAGAATCTCTTGAGCACGTCTGAGTTCAAAATCAGCGTATAGTCGTTCTTTGAGACCTGGTTTACGGTAAAGTAATTGCACGCTTCCAGTCGTTTGAGCACATCCTCTATGCTGTACCCTTGTTGCACGAACTGCTCGGCATGCGCTTCGTATATGGGCCTATTCAATTCCCAGAACTTCTCTTCCTCGGGATGCGACTCAATAAACTTCAGGAAGAGAATCCAGTGATCGATGTCGACGATGATATGTTCCCCAACGCGAAGCATCTCCGTATGAGTGTACATCTTGCTATCCTCAACGGACTCGATCAACACGCGGTATTTGCTGTAAAATCTCAACGATTCGCGGATGAGTTCGCTCTGTGAGATCTTCAATTCATCCTGCATCGTCTTAAACCTCTTGAACGTGTCTTCATCCAGAGCCACCGTGATTCTCTCAGGTGTTTTCATCTCATAAGAGATGTTTTTGTCAGAGCATATAGTTCTTTTTGAGAAACGTTCTGCAAACTTCATATCGCTTCAGAAGACTTCTTAATTTCGCTTAAAACTTCTCAAATACTCGTTTAAAGGCCGATCTCCAAAGTAACAAGTGAGAGCATGAGTGTCGAAAGAATAGGAGGGGATTTGTAGCTTATGGGAGATATACGGGACTTTCCGGTTTGCTGCTATTGCGGCGCGTGTGCGGCGTTTATACCGGATTTTGAGAAGTATCAGGATGATGAAGTAGTATTTGAGAAAGGCTGTGGCGGGACGGTGTCCAAGGGCTTCTGTTTCAGTTTCTGTCCACGCGGATTCGCAGCGTGTCGATTATGTGAGGAGGAGTGCCCGCGGCTGGAATACGGCGTCTGTGATTTCAGTCCCTGTGCCTCTTCGCCTGAAAAGCGGATTCTCGGTTACTATAAAGAGATACTGAGTGCACGAGCAACGGATAAGAGCATTAGAAGTGCGGGACAGGATGGTGGGTTCACGACGGCGTTACTTTACCACGCGTTAGAGACGGGCTTCATCGATGCCTCCGTCATTGCGACGCGGACAGAAGAGTGGAAAGCCGTGCCGTTCGTCGCCACGAAGCCAGAAGAAGTGCTGCTCGGTCGTGGTTCAAAATACACCGCGTGCCCCATGGTCAAAGGCGTATGGGATGCGATTGACAGCGGTCACGAAAATATCGCCATGGTTGGCACCGGCTGCAACATCGAGGCGGTGAAACGTTTGCAAGCGTTGCGTGACCCTGCTTTAGAGTTACATAAGGTAAAACTACTGCTTGGCGTGTTTAGCTACGAGGCTTTCTGGCACCGTAAGCTGGTCTCGTTTCTCGCAGAACGAAAAGGGGTAGACATTCGAGATGTGGAGCGCTTTTACGTTTCGAATGGCAACATGTGCGTGGTGACAAAGGACGGAGAGGTCCCTATTCCGCTTAAAGAGATCGAGCCCTGCAGGCGGGATACCTGCTTGATCTGCGAAGATGCTACCTCTCAACTTGCGGATATTTCCGTGGGCCACGTAGGCTCGCCTGACGGATGGACGACCATAATTATTCGGACAGCGGCAGGAAAGGAGCTCTTAAAGGCGGCAGAAGCGGCAGGGGTAATAGAAACGCAGAAGCTCGATGCTGATGCAATAGATGAGATCGAACGATTTGCGTTCAATAAGAAGAGGTGGAATTACGGCATGATATTAGACCAAATGAAGATCTGTTCCGGTTGTTTCACAGTTCCTTATCCTTTTGCCATGCAACTAAGAGGAGGTATTTGAAATGCCAGATATATATGCGAATGCGAGATCTACGACAGGAACGTCCGTGAGAAGACGAGATGTGAACACACAGAGTGGCATGTGTCCGATCTGTGTGAAGGAGTGTACAGTGCTCTGCGAGATAGGGAAGTCAGCGTTTAGAGGTCGAGAAGTATTGTATCCAGAACCAGAGCAGTTTGGCTGGAGTACAGCAGCGTCAAACAAGGATTATCGACTCGATTGGTCAGATTTTAATATTCTCTCGCGCCTACGAGGTGCGGAAGGGATAGAACCGGACCCTGATGTCGCCTTGTTCCATAATGTGGATATAGAATCGAAGATAGGTGGAATCCCGTTAAAAATGCCCCTGGCAAGTGGTGCCTTCGGCTCTACGGATGTGGGGCGGAATAATTGGGATGCACTTGCCATCGGTGCCGCGCTCTCCGGCATCATCGTCATAGTCGGAGAGAACGTCTGCGGCGTTGATAAGGAATCGGTATTCACGAACGGCAAAGTGACGAAATCCCCGGAGCTGGAACGGCGGATCAGCCGGTTCAAGGAATACTGGGACGGCAAATACGGGGATATCGCAGTGCAGACAAATGTCGAAGACCAGCGATTCGGTGTGGATGAATACGCAGTATCGAAGCTTGACGTGAACATAGTGGAGCGCAAATGGGGTCAGGGCGCAAAGGCGATAGGCGGCGAAATACGCGTATCTTCTCTGGAGCGCGCGTTAGAGCTGAAGAAGAGAGGATATTACGTGCTACCGGATCCTGAGGATGAAGGGGTGCAAACAGCTTTTAAAGACGGGCTCTTCAAAACCTTCGAGCGGCACAGCCGCGTGGGATTCCTGGATGAACAGGACTTTATCGAGGATGTCGAATGGCTCCGCGATATTGGCACGAAGTATGTATCGATAAAAACCGGTGCGTACCGGCCCGTGGACGTTGCGTGGACGATGAAAGTAGCGTCCGAGACAAAGGTGGATTACATAACCTTCGATGGCGCCGGTGGCGGAACAGGAATGAGTCCCGTGCCAATGATGAACGAGATGAGCACGCCCACGGTCTATTTAGAAGCCCAGATATTGAGGTGTGCACAGATCCTGGAGCGCGCAGGGAAATACGTTCCGGACATGAGTATGGCCGGAGGGGTGATCAACGAAACGCAGATGTTCAAGGCGATAGCACTGAGCAACTTTGATGGCTCGACGCCCTACGTGAAATCAATCACCATGGCACGATCGCCGTTAACAGCAGCGATGAAGGCCTGTTATTTCTCTGATCTCGCAGAAAGGGGCAGATTACCACGTGATTTCGCCAATAAATATGGAAGCCGTCCGGAGAAATTTTTTATCGCTGCCGGTGAGCTCAAAACGAAATTCGGTGGGAATCTGGGGACGAAGATACCGTGGTCTGCCGTTGGTGTCTATACCTATCTCAGCGAGCGGTTAGGATTGGGGTTAAAGCAGATGCTCGCAGGAACGCGTAAATTCAAACTGGACCTCATAGACCGCAGTGATCTCGCTGCACTCAGTAAGCTTGCTTCTGAAGTTACCGGTATACCCATGATGCATGAAGTAGAGCGGGAGTTGTTGGAAGATATTCTGCTTAGTTAAAAAGACTAGGAGGTGAAAAAACAAAAAATGTTCTACCCTGAAAAATTTATACAGGAGCAAGTACCGCAACTAAGTGGAATGATTGGTGAGGAAAAAGCAGTCATACCGGTTTCAGGTGGGGTTGGTTCCACCATTTCTGCAGTTCTCACCCACCGTGCAGTAAACGACCAAGCAATAATTGTATTAATCGACGACGGCATGCAATCGGGGAAAGCGGGCGATATGATGAACTTCTACGCAACGCAAAATATGAATACAAAGCTTGTGGATGCATCTCACGAGTTTTCTGGCGCGTTAAATGGACTTGCAGAGCCTGAAGAGCAGCGAAGAACTTATCGAAACACCTACTATGCTGTCCTCGGACGCGTAATCCAGGAGGAGAAGGCGCATTATTTGGTCAAGGGAACAACAGCAGCAGATATAGCCGAACCGAAGGAAGAAATCGAGATGGAGGACGACGCTCTGGAGCAGGTAGGGATACGGGTAATTGACCCCCTGAGACACGGAGTAACGGTGATTGAGCCGTTGAAGAAACTCAACAGGCATGAGGTATTGAAAGTTGCTCAGCATTTGGAATTGCCTCCCGAGCTGTCAATGCGCAAATCGTTCCCTGACGTTCTAAACGTAATCCGAGAATCCCTGGTGAAGTGATGCCTTAGCGCGATGCGATAGTCAGCGTAGCCAGGAACAAGGAGAGCGGAGGACACGACAACATTAGATAGACTATTGAGTTGTTTATACCAGAGAGGAGGATATAAGAAGTACAAGAGCATGATCGCAATCGTTGATTACGGAATCGGCAACCTGTTCAGCATTTATAACGGGCTGAAGCGCGTGTACGATCATCCGAAACTGGTTACGACTGATGCGATCGCAGAGCTGAACGATGCTAAGGGGATTATTGTACCGGGCGTCGGCGCGTTCGATGATTGTGTCCGCAGCTTCCGCCCATTTTCCGCGGCGCTCATCAAGCGTGTGGAGTCCGGCGTGCCAGTCCTAGGGATATGCGTCGGGATGCAGCTCCTGTTTGACGAAAGCGAGGAGGGCTCTGAAACGGGATTGGGCTTGATACCGGGCAAAGTCGTTCGGTTACCGGAGGATGAGAGGGTGCCACACATGGGCTGGAACAATCTGCACCTTCAGAAGCAGTCAGCACTACTGGACGGGATAACCGGGGACGATTATTTCTATTTCGTGCATTCGTATTACTGCGTGCCTCAAGATGCTGAACGCATTGTAGCATCGGTAGAATATGGCAGACAGCTAGCGGCTGTTGTCCAGAGGAAAAACCTCTACGGCGTTCAGTTCCATCCTGAGAAATCATCAAAGAGAGGATTGCAGATTTTACAGAACTTCGCGGGGATCTGCAACGGGAAATAAGGAGAGATGTTAACAAAACGAATCATTCCGTGTCTGGACTGCGACCTGGCTGTCTCTGACGGCCGGGTAGTCAAGGGCATCGAGTTCAAGCAGATAACGTATGCGGGTATTCCGTGGGAGCTTGCGGCGGCATACGACGAGCAGGGAGCGGATGAGCTCGTGTTCCTCGATATCACGGCATCACACGAGCGAAGAGAGACAATGGCGCACGTGATTGAGAAGACGGCGAGTAACGTGTTTATACCGCTTACCGTGGGCGGCGGCATTCGTAGTGTGGATGATGCACGACGGATGTTCAATGCGGGCGCGGACAAGGTCTCGATAAATACCGCCGCCTTACAGAATCACGAGTTGGTGAACGAGATCGCACGCGTATTCGGGAGTCAGGCGTGCGTGGTGGCAATCGACGCCAAAAGAATGTACGTTCTCACCGAAGAGGAAGCGAACAAAGCAGTAGATGAGGGAAGAGAACTCATCAAAACGAAAGAAGGGAAATGCTGGTTTGAATGCTCTTTCTTCGGTGGAAGGAAATTCACCGGAGTGGATGCACTCCAATGGGCGAAGGAGGTGGCAGAGCGAGGTGCCGGTGAGATACTGCTGACGAGCATGGACCGGGACGGCACGAAAGACGGGTTCGATTTGGAATTAACCGAAGCGGTTTGCGATCGCGTGAACATTCCGGTGATCGCTTCCGGCGGGTGCGGGTTGCCGGTGCACATGAAAGAGGTGTTCGAGGCAACAGAAGCGTCGGCTGCGCTCGCTGCGTCGATATTTCACTATAAGGAATACACCGTTCGGGAGGTTAAGCGGTACTTGAGGGAGAATGGGGTTCACGTGCGACTTAACTTATAAGAAACGTTTATTGGTGTTAAGCCCTGCGTTTGTGACTTCCCAGCACTATATACGCTATTGCGAATAAGGCAATAATGACACAATCCAATTCAAATCCCGGTATTTTTCCTCCTTCAGTATTTCCATCTAAAGTTGCGAGTTCGTTGTAGTCTATTGAGTCTGCAAAGTAGTAGAGCGTCTCTCTGTCCCGATTAGTAAAAATAGTTACTAAGAAGCGGTTGTGTATGTTAACATGTAGGATATAGTAGTTAACATCCTTTACATATTCTTCTTTTGCTTGAAATCCTTTTATAGTTACTCTTTTTGTCTCTCCCTCAGGCTCAGGAAGGCGATCCCAGAATTCTTGTTCTGACACTTTGCTGCCATGATCTAGGATACCAACATAAGCATCCATCGTCTCAAAATCAGTGTTGGTACTTGCATTGTAAGTGCCCTCTGCGATACTCAATCCTTCAACTTTTCGTACCCACCCAGAGGGAGCATCAGGTAAGAACTCAATCAATTCAGTATGCTGTATCGGTTGTGATCCCTGTGTTTTGCCTCCGGTATCTCCCATAGCTGCGATCCCATTACAGTCTATTAAATCCGCAAAGTAGTAGAGCGTCTCTTTGTCCCGATTAGTAGAAATAGTTACCAAGAAGCGGTTATTTATGTTAACTATAAGAAAATAATAGCTATCACCCTCTAACTCCAGTGCTTGAAATCCTTGAACTGTTACTGTTTTAGGAACTCCCTCGAATTCAGGACGCTCCAAAAATTCTTGTACTGAGACGCTACTACCGTGATCTGAAATAATGACATAAGCATCTATCGTCTCGGACGCATAATTGGTACTTACATCATATATGCCCCCTGCTTTACTCCATTTTTCAACTTGTCGGGTCCAACCAGAGGGAGCATCAGGTAGGAACCCAATCAATTCACTATGTTCTATCGGTTGTGATCCCCCTGCTGCTTCGCTTGCTGTTGCTGTGCCCACGGGACTCAGATCTATTGTGCTCAGAAGTAGCACCACGATTATGATTAAATACACTAAATTTTCTTTACTCATGGTTCATTTATTCGTAGCATTATTAACTAAACTTACGTTAATTAAAAACCTCCCCCACGACACCAAAGTCTGTGACTTCAAACCAAAAAATGACCAGTTAACGAGTCTATAAGAAATTTTATCCTCTAACCTTGTGGATTACTCTGCGCTCATTTCGACCTTTCCTTCATACACGTCTTCCGCAGGCCCCTGGAGGTACGCACCTTCCTCTTTTATCTCTACGATCAAATCGCCACCCAAGGTATGCACCAGAACAGGTTCGTTTTTGTTCACATATCCAAGCGTATTAAGCGTCAGAACGGAAGCGGTCGATCCCGTCCCGCATGAGAGCGTCTCCCCGGCGCCGCGTTCATAGGTTCGCACCCTTATTTCACTTTTATTTTCCTCGCTACGCACGATAAAATCAACATTCGTCCGGTTCGGGAACGCCTCGTGCGATTCGATAGCTTTCCCCACCTTATCCACGTCAAATCCTTCAAACGAATCAATAATAACAACAGCGTGAGGATTACCAAGACTCAACGTCGTCAGGTTAATCTCTCCGATCTCATTATTCACGAAAAATGGCTCATCTATCTTGTCAAAGGCCGGTCGCCCCATAAAAACTTTAATCGAGGTAACGACGCCGTTTTCATCAACTTCTACTTCGGGTACGATCTTTCCTGCCAGCGTTTCCACCTTTATCCGCTTTTTACGTACGAGTCCTTGCTCGTAGACGTATTTGGCGAAGCACCGCATGCCGTTGCCGCACATCTCCGCCTCTGAACCGTCGGGATTGAAAATGCGCATCCTGACATCGTACGCGTCCGTTGTAGGGTTACCAATGTAAAGCACGCCATCCGCACCGACCGAGAAGTGTCGGCGGCATAATGCTTGCGCGACTGCATCTTTCTTACCGTCTGGTATTCCACCGTCACGATCGTCGATCAGAATGAAATCGTTACCGCAACCGTGCATCTTGGTGAAGTTTATTTCCATGGTTCTCCATTTTGCCACACTTATTGCAAAATATCCCCCTTCATATTCATAGTTGTGTTATACGCCGAATAGCAATGACTC
>Ga0307377_10004315_pt1 | contig 15603 bp, 24 predicted proteins | sample TR3MG_FD_202535 | JGI IMG/M metagenome (GOLD analysis project Ga0307377, IMG submission 202535) | Soil microbial communities from Risofladan, Vaasa, Finland - TR-3 | ecosystem: Environmental > Terrestrial > Soil > Coastal area > Acid sulfate soil | place: Finland: Risofladan, Vaasa | collected... | reverse complement strand
ACTAATTCTATTATACAATTGATGCTCGTCCTGTGGAGTTTTAGATTTTAACCGTTTTAATTCCTCTTTAACCTCTGCTCGTGTGGTAAAAATATCAACTATTGAGTTATTTCTACCCAGAACCTCCTGAGCAAAGACGATGTGACAATCAGGGTTATCAATATCGTCAACAACTTCATATTCACAAATGCCTGAAATAACTGTCTCAATAACATCTTTACCAGACTTAATAGCTTGAACTATTTCATCAGGCACATCCCCAGGAAATTCGTCGGCGACGTCTAAAACTTGCGCTGCTGATTCTGAACCACTTGGATGAAAATAGAGCCGGTCATTATCGCCACATGCATACTCGGAGAGTTCTTCAGGACTCTCGAAATATGCTGTATAAGCATCATGCTGATGAGGCACTATCACGAGACCGAGATTTGTGATTTGATTTTTCATTTCTTCTTTTTCTCCTTCCTGGCCTACTCTTGTAATAGATATTTCGCTATCCATTCATCATTAGAGCAGAAGCCAAACAGATTGTTACCATCATGGTAGGCTTGTTTAGCTATATTTTTAAACCAAACAACCCACTCAGGATTGTCCCAATCCATTTTATCTATTTTAATATTTAGCCTGTTTTCCCAATCGCTTTTATATTCTTCGGAAAAACAAAGCTGATCTATTTCGGTAGAACCATATATTTCTGGTGGCATCATTCCATTGCCATATGTATAAAATAACCGTTTACATTTTAGTGATCCAGTGGTTATTTTGTCGTGAACAATCAAATCGCCACTCACTATGAGGGGGCTAAAGGTGTGTACGCCTTCGAAGGCTATCAAATTACCGCCAATTTCGATGGGATAACCCTTACCGCTGATAAATCCACCTATATCAGCGTTACCACAAATGGTCGCACGTTTTCCACAAATAAGATAGTCCCCAACATCTACATTGCCCCCTACATATATTTCACCATCAACAGCAGCGTCACTAGTTATTGTTAAATTATTAGAAATTTCCAAATTACCTCGCAATTCGACACGGCCATCTATAAGCAAGTGTTTATCTCTTATAATAATATCTTCTTCTATTATTAATATCCCATCCGAGTAAACAACCAACTCATTTTTCTCGTCTATTTTTAGAGTATCCACGGCTACTCCTTTTAATCCCATCCTGTATTAGATCATCCACTAATTTACTCATACTAGCACCTCGAAGCCTTTCTCTCGCTCGCATTTCAATGTACTTTTTACCTGTTCTTATGATTCATTTCCCTTTCAATTTAAGTTCCCAAAATATGTTTTTCTATAATTTTCCCTGTTTCAAGTTTGCTCCAACAGTTGGAACACTGGAGAATGAATTTTCACATGTGTTGTCATATCCTCTACCTCGTTAGCATGTAGACATAGAACACAATCCAAATCAGAATCATGATGTACTCGAAGACAGAGAACAAAGAAAATTTTCTTGATGCAACTCTGAAGTGCTTCTCAGCAAGTTGAAAGGACTTCTTCTCAATGGGAAAAACAAACATCACCTCACTCCTCCATTCATCTATGATTATCCCCTCTTCTACCATAAAAGAACTCCGATGTCAAGGAAAAACTTTAAAGACTACCCACAACCCTTGGCAAAGTCGATTGCCATCTGCCTAGCATCCTGATTGTTCCTAGCCATCCACTCACCACGTCCCCAAGGCTTCGGAAACTTCTCAAAACTATGATGATGAATTATCTCACCTTTTTTGCTAACAAGGTCATAGGCAACAGTGACCCCGGTTTTTCTCGGAATCAAATGAAGGTTGTAATATATGTTACCCGAATACCACCTCTTCAAACTCTCAATGAAAGCAACAGGACTATCAGGGATATAATCCACGTCACCCATCTTGCATTTGGACCCAGGTTTGAAGCCATGTATAGCCCGATGGCTCCACCCATACCACATCCTCCGCCGAAAACAATAGCCAATCGTGCATACTACGTCTTCAGGCTTGACAAGCTCCGGTGCTATACCTCTCTTCACGACAAGACGACGAGCAGTTCTCGGATTCCCTATGTAGTGTCCTTTAGGAGTATAAGCTGCCCTCATCGTAAAGCCATTAGGTAAAATGATTGTCCGAACTTCATATCCTACCTTGTACTTCAGTACCTTCAAAACTTTGATACCTGTCTCTTCCTCTGTCTCTGTCTCTTCCTCCATCTTTTGCTTTTGGTTTTCAGGTCTGTCAAAGTAAGGTACTTCACCTCCAGATTCTGTTTCTTTGTTCATTTCCTTTTCCCCTCTTTAATGTTATTTTCCATATCCTCAAGTCCATCAAAACCCAAGGCAAGTGGAGGCATTTTCTTAGTATCAATAGCCTGTATGATTTGTTCCATCGTGTGTTCAGCAACAGTTTGCCCATTTGGAAGCACCAAGTCCGCATAGAATTCCTGCTCCAAGGTTTTTATCCCAGTTTCCACTGCCTCAAGCTTCATCTTGATGTTCATATAAAGCGCACGGTACCTCGAACGACATGCTTGCTCCCAGGCAATCATCTGAGCATTCTCACCCTTCTCTCTTCCAGTCGGTGTGAACTTGAACTCATCATCCTTACAATCGGGCAATGAAAGCATAATTCGTATCTGGCGATTCTCAAATGAAAAAGCAAAACCTGCTCCCTTCTTAGACGAAAGGGTCATGACCTCATTGGCACCATATTTGAGCAGCACCCTCTTAATGTCAGTCTCTGTCTGATAAATAGAAACACCTGTCTTTGTTGCGTATTTACCCCTCATTTCCCAGTCCCTATTTGTTCTACCACCGTTGTACCGTCAATTTCTTTCACCTTGAAATCATAGAAAACATTCGGAGCCTTACTAGAGAGTATCTTGAAAATCTTAACAAAGATTTGGCGTATCTCCCACTGGGCATGTACACTGGCTCTTAGTTTAATCATATGACGCCACTGCCGAAAGTTTGCCGTCGTGATAATTTTTGTCTTACAGGCATTTGGAAGTACGAACCGGGCATCCTGCTTCGGAATCTTCATATTTATTAGTTTTCGATAGGCATAGTTAATCATGGTCATTGTCTGAAGGAATAATGAGAGTGCATCAGGATTGCCATCTATAGTAGATGGCACAATAAAATTGAATCCAGCCTCATCAACATATCGCTGAGACCGCTGGGAATAACTCGCAAGACGATGACGAACAAGCTGATGGGTCATTGCCCTGGACCCTTCAATAAGGAAAGACGCACTTGCATGTTCAAGCACAGATTCATGGCCCATCCTGATAAGTCGTTTAATAAAACTTTCCATTAGTTTTTCATCACCACCCGAATCATGACACACACGACCTGCTTCCACTATTCGGTCTTCAGGATCAGCCGTTATAGAGACCAACTTAACTACATTCATTTCCCTACTCCTACATTTGGATTAGTTCAAGTTTCAAAATACATACGTTACAACTCAATCCCCATCATTGAGGACGATAAAGAAGAACCTTACCCTCATAATACTTGAATTCTTTCTTCATCAACTTCTCAACCTCAGTCCAATGAAGACCACCAAGACCACATCCCAGGGCTGGTACTGCCACAGTCTTAATCTTAAGCTCTTCTAGCTTCACTACAAGTGCCTTGAGTCCCCACTCTATCCAACACAATCTCGACGGACAACTCCACTCATATTTCGTAGGAAAGTTGAAAATAGTCAAACCGTAGTCGGGATATTGATATACAAAAAGCGTCCCGACTGTTATCTTACCTTGATTACAGGCTTCCCGATACGCTCTGTAGTTGTCCCTATAATGCTCTTTGAATTTTGCTGCCAGACCTGCACCACATACACCCTCACAATTCACCGGATTGACAAGAGCTTCCACCCTGGCATTGAAGATATTACCATCCATAATTTCAATCATGCCACCAAACCTCCACCATTTTTATTCCTTTCTCCTAAATGTATTGATCGCCAATAACATAAACTCCTGCCCCGACAACACTCGCCACAATTCCAAGTTCAATACTGCCTGTAATAAACCAAATGACAAGAAAGACAAGTACAAAGGAGAGTAAAGTGACCGCGACCACAATATTGGCTTTTCGATTTAATTTTCTGAGAATTTCAGTCATGTTGCTCATTATATAGTTTTATTGTCTTCCTCAGTCTTTTTCGTGTATCCATCTTTCTGTCACTGAAGGTTTACCTCATTCTTTTTCAGATACGCTTGATAAACATCCTCTTCAGTTAACCCAAGAACTTGGGCTAATGAAACAAGGAAATGAAACATATCAACGACCTCGACTTTGGCGTTCTGCTTGTCGAATGTCTGGTACTTTGCCCACCACTTCCACGGGACGCTGTCAACGAGTTCAGCGAGTTCCTGGCCCAAAGCCCGACTATAGTTAAGAACCCACGTAGGCCGTTGCTCATCCAACATAGAATCAGTATCAATTCCTATCACTTGATTCAACGATTTTTGCAACTTAAAAATCTCAGCAAGACGATCTGTCATTTTCCTCCTCCATAACAATTATTGTTATAAGTCCAGACGTGAGGAATACTTTCAGGCGTGCTGACTCCAATTTGCAGTTGTCCAGACTCATCCACTCCAAAAGCTACTCCAATACCACTGTAACACCACCTTTTCACGTCCCATGTCAAAGAACACAAGGCAAATGAGGACCTGAGGTTTGGCTCCACAGAGCACCCACCCCGTCCGCGACGTTCTACTTTACTTACAGGTTAAGGGTCCATCCCCTGCTTTCCAGCCAAGTCTCTTGCGCGGCTCCTTTCGCAGTCTATTGTCTACGACCTGTAGCCGTAATTGCCTCACCATTGGTGATAGCCCTCAAATGCCAAAGATTAAGTACATAAAGTATAAGGTTGAATTCCGGATACCAACCGTCTTTTCCGAAAATTAACGTAGTCGAACCGCTTTGAAGCTATTCACATGTTACCTTGATATTATGGTTTCAATCCACGCCCCCACGCGGGGGGCGACACCTGCGCGTCAGGCCGCTCACACCCTTTTCAAAGAACTATTCCGGCACTACAGCCATTGCCTTAAGAGCAACTTCTTCTGAATCAAATACGCGAACAATCCTGTCTATTTTCGTTATGTCAAAAATATGCGCAACCCTATCTGTTGGCTTCAAAACAAATAACTTTCCACCCAACTCTTTCATTTTTTTATGCCACAGAATGATAGTGCTCAACAAAATGCTTGGTGCGTTTTCAATCTCACTCATATCAAATATAAGGTCAGAAATACCATCATGCACAATTTCTACGCAGTGACTTTTTAACTCATCAATGTCTGTTTTCCTTCCTAACTCAAAGCAGGAAGGTATCTGAATAACAGCAACATGATTAAATCTTCTAATTTCCATAATAATCTTCTCTAAGTATGAATCCGAGGCAGGTACAATCGTCAAATATTGTTTATGCAAACCTGCCTGCCACAACAGGATATCAGGCCACCCAACTCGGCCCTCGCTCCCATGCCATAGATTTATGTGTTATCCTCTGGTTGCACTTCGGCTTTATCTCTCTCATCCTGGTTGAAATATCTACCTCCAACAGCCTGAGAATGTCCTTGCATTCTGTAGCGTGACATACCCGACGAGACTGCGGCAAAAGCGTCCCGTGTACCTTCAGGTGTTGCAGCATAAGTCATCGTTGCCCCTGCACTAATACCCATGCCTCCAGCAACCTGGATTGCATCCTGATTGGCACCAAGAAAAACAAACTGCCACTTGTAGACATTCGTCTGGTGCTCAATCATCTGCTTGACCTGCTGAAGACTGTATTCCTTTGATGAGTTTTCCCTCCCATCGGTAAGAATTACAAAGATGACCTGCTTCGGTCTATCATCCTCAGTCATGGCCTTGAGATGTTCTCCGATTTCAGCAATAGCCTTCCCAACAGCGTCAAGCAGGGCCGTAAAACCCCTTGGCTGCAAGTCAAGTGAAGGCACATCTTCAAGTTTCTTGCCTTTGTAGACAACCTCATGAACAGTATCAAACTGCACAAGTGTCACAGTGGCTTCACCTTCAACCTTCTTCTGATCCTCGATGAATTGATTGAAGCCGTTGACTGCATCATCAAGCACCGAAAGCATTGACCCTGAACGGTCTAATACAATTGTAATATCTGTCTTGTTCAATTCACAAACCTCCCTTCTTTATAGGATAGTGACTACTCCCACGTCTAAAGAACGTGGGCTTCTAAGGACTTGTGTCCTAAAGTCTGTAGCCCCAGACTTATTTGTTTTAGTGACTACCCCCACTCCATTAGGCCAAGTTCTTCTCCAGTTAATCCTTCTTAGTTCCCAATGGAGGATTTTCCGGTATCGAAGCAATAGACCCAGGTGTTATTGGGTTTTCATCACCTTTTGAAGTTTCCACGGACTCTCCAGGCTGTAGCTGCAGTTTGTTCGGGTCCTGCTGCTCAGTAGGAATCATACCTTCTTCGTCTTTAGGTTCCTTCGTACTCTCCGACGGTGAAGACAAAGAATCCTTATTATCAGTAGGCTGTTCTACCATTTCAGGCCTCTTAAGTTCCTTGGCTGTGTCCGAACTCACAAACTCCATCACCACCCCGTCAGCTAGGATGAGGACTTCATTATGGGTAAAGACCGACTCCAACCGTCCCTGAATCTTCTGTGCAACGCCCCTGTCGATATGACCCTTAAACCTCACCACGACGACTTCACCGGGCTGAACCTTAACCCGTATCATCTCCGCGTCGATAAGCTTTACCCTGACCTCCAATGGACCCTGAGCGTCAGGAGTAACCACCTTGGGCTCCTGTGGGTTCCGTAGTTCCTGCGATTGTGATTCCGGAACCCTTCCTTCCATGTTTTTGTCTTCTTTTGACATTTCCTCTATCTTCCTTTCTAATTTTGTTGTTAGCTTCTTCTTCCAGTTTTATTGCATCTCGTCTATCCTTATCAAGAATTAAAGCTCCATAGAAGCCAGGACATATTTCATCCAATATCTCATCAACCGTAGCATCTGTCATCCGGTCAATATCGTACTCCACAGCCATAATGGCCATCTCCCCACTCATCATGTTCATAGCCCTCCCTGCTTTAATAAGGAAACGAAAACGATAAGCTTCAGCCCTTCTCACAAGAAAAGCAATAACGCTGTCAAGATGCTTATCAGTCATATCACAAATACGCAGCCTGAGACCCTCTCTCGTCTTCCAGAGCTTCGTCTGTTTCCTAGGTTTCGGATATAACACAGTCATCAGTTGTCTCCAAACACTATCGGGCTATCAGCAAGTTCCTCATGAGCCTTCATCACCCTATCAAAAAATTCCTTGTGGACATCTCGAAAATTTGCCTCTCGTACCATCTCTGCCCTCCATCTCTTCCCTTCCATACCACCACGATATACTCCACACAACAACCCCAGTATCCTTGCTATCTCGACAAGTGTCATGTCAGGCAATGTCATCAGAACCTTGCCAAAACTCTCACCCGGATGGCCTCTTAATACCTCTGGAATATCCGCTTCATTCATAACTTTACCCTAAATTTTATTCTCATATACCAAGTACCCGCATCAAAATCTAAGTCAGATTTCATAATTTCATTCCAACCTCTACTTATTATACTGCCAAAAGTCTTCAAAGTTCTTACACAAATTTCAAAAATATCTCATCGTGAACTACCCATGGTTAAAACACATAGGCTTCAGGGGTCGTGAACTCTGTTTAAAACCAGACGCCTTACCCTGTTTTTGATTTAATTCGGATTGCGTCCCACAACCCGAAAGAAGTTTCAATCCTTGTTTAAGAATGTTTTCAGAAGCATTAAAATCACGATTATGAAAAGTTTGACAACTTGGACAAGTCCATTCTCTGTCTTTTAAAGTTAGATTTTGATTGATGAATCCACAAATCGAACATAATTTGCTTGAAGGAAAGAAGCGACTAATCTTAACAAGGTCTCTATCATTCCAATCAGACTTATACTTAAATTGCCTTATTGCTTCATGCCAGCTTGCATCTGCAATGGCCTTAGCAAGATTGTGGTTTTTAATCATGCCAATTACATTAAGATTTTCCGTTACGATTATGCCGTTATTTTTTACTGTCTGTGTTGTGAATTTATGAATATTGTCTATTCTGATATTCCTAATTTTTTCATGTACAAGTGCAACTTGTTTTCTTTGTTTTGAACGACTTTTTGAACCTTTTTTCTTTTTGCTTAACTGTCTTTGCACAAATGTTAGTTTCTTAGTGTATTTTTTAGTGGTCTTGATGTTTTCAAAAACTGTACCGTCCGAACAAACAGCAAGGTCTTTTATCCCTAAATCAATTCCAACTGCTTTATCAGACTTAGACAATGGTTCATGCTTGACTTCACATGTGATAGCCACAAAATATTTATCAGTTTGGGTTTTTGTAATGGTTGCAAATAATATCTTGCCTTCAATTTCACGATGAATATTAATCTTAACCGGCTTAAATTTAGGTAGTTGTAATTTTCCTTCCATAAGCTTGACATTTTGTGGGCACGAAAAAGAATCAGTGTAAAGACCTTTTTTCTTGAACTTTGGAAACATAGCTTGCTTTTTAAAAAACCTGCCATATGCAGTATCAAGGTCTTTTAATGATGATTGTAAAGATTGTGAATTTACCTCTTTTAACCAGTTAAATTCATCAGTATTTTTAAGGACAGTTAATGTTCGAGCATTATCATGATATGACAAGGTTTTCTTTCTTTCTAAATATGATTGCTTTCGTTTAGCCAAAAAGTAGTTCCAGACAAAACGAACTGAGCCAAAATGCTTTGCCATCAACTCAACCTGTTCTTTGTTTGGATAGATTTTGAACTTGTATGTTTTATGTATTAATTTCATCCTAAATATAAGACAACACACGGTTTAGAATTGTCAAGTTATTTTTTAAAACAAACATGGGCAATTCATCCAACAACTAAAGTATGTTGGTTTTCTTGCCTTATGCTTTCGTAAACCTTAGTTATACTAAACGAAGTCCCAGGTGAATCAACCCAAATCAATTCCCATCTTGTTTTGATACAGTAATCCATTATGTCGTCAGGCTGGGCACAATCCGGAGGTACTCCAAACCTTATACCAAGCCTGTCATAGACAAAACCAACAACCCAACTACATATTGGATACCTGTCCATGAAAGCCAGCCTTCTGAAAAAATAGACCCCACCCAAAAGTGCGTCAAGCCCATGTGTGATTATCTTTCCAATCCCATAAGTCCTTCCCAAGTAATCAGCAGCTTTGGCTCTGATAATATGCTTCTGTTTTCCATCCAGTCCTCCCGACCTCCTGAATATAATTATCTTCTCGTTACTACCTTTGTACCACCAAAGAGCACGCAAGATGACCTTCCACCGAGCCTCAACAATGGTCCTCCCACCTATAATCACTCCACAGTGTGTAGCCCAAGTTGGAGACTCACGAGGACTCCTGCTGCCCCACTTCACCATCCTACCAAAAAGACCCTGTGATTGGGTCAAGACCACATCTCCAGGCTCAAGAGCGGTAAACTGTAACTGATCCCATCCAACTTTCATTCAATCCTCCGCCTTCTTCATGAAGAAATCCTTGCTCCATTCAAAGCCATTTGCAAAGAGAACATCTCTAATGACCATCGCATCACCTAACTCCATAGCCTCTTCATTTTCCACCTTGTCCGCAAGCACCCTGCCAAGTTCATTATAAACACAGGTGATGCAAGCCCCATCCGGCGTTTTATCCACGATGATATGTGTTCCAGCCATTACTTCCTCCTTTCTCTTTCACCCGACCTTTACCCCCATCCCTCAGAGAGCATGTTGGGAGGTGGCACACTGATTTATTTCCTTTTATCAATTATGGGTATATCACCCGCCATTTTTCTTAGTATTTCTATTTCTTCCGAAGTTAGTTCTGCTCGACGCGCAGTGAAGGCCTTATACTTTTCCAACAATCTTCTTGTTCCAACTTCTTCATATCCAATCCACAAAGAGCATTCAACGATAATTATCTCCTTTACAATTCCATCATAGGACATATATCGAAAAATTTTCTTCAATGCTCCTCTCCAAGTTTTGTAATCTTTACACCACTGGAACTGACGTTGTTTGTAAAGTGACACTAAATATAGTTTCATTTCTCCAACCTCTCCTTGCCCAATTCATAGCGTTATGTTCTGCAATTTCCAGGTTAGGATGCCTACCGCATCCATTAGCGTAATTGTTTATATTCCAATCTAGCTTGCCTAAGTACCTGGTAGAGTATCTGATTTATGGTCATAATTAGCCTCCTTTCTTTCTGTGTTTCACCTAACCTCTGACCTTTAGCCCTCCAAGAACATACAGAAGACGTTTTTAATATACTGGTTCAATCCGTACATGAATTTTTTCTATAAATGTCCAACCTTGTTTTTCCCAAGTACGAGCTTCTTCACCTTGAATCAAGGACTTCGCTACAACTCCCATTTTATATCCCTCATAAGCACAAGCCGTTTCAATTGTCGGGCTGGATACAAGATGTTCCTCTTGTAATGTTTGCCCATTTAGGTATCTTGATACTTTCCATATCATTATCTGTTACTCCTTCTTCTTTTTCTTTTTTGTTGCTTTAATTTCCTTTAACTATAATTATGCAAAATCCTCGACCACGTCATCCCATGAATCGGCGACTCTCTCAAGCAATCTTTGGTTCACATCTTCCTTTCCCAATGCCTCTTCCCATATCTTGTCATCCCTATATTCCTCGACTGCCATCCTCACAAGATTGGCAAGGTACGACGGTTCCATAGCATCCAATTCCCAACTTTGGGTTCCATATTCGTCGATGTAGGCACCTGCCCGTGGGTCTGTAATCTTTGTTGGATTAGGAGGTGGGTTGAACTGTTCAACCTGGTCCATATTTAATGCAATCCGGATAACTTCCGATGGCACATCAAAAATAAGCAGTCTGTCTCTTATGTCCCTCGTCATGTCAAGACCACTTGGGTCATGGTCTGATAGCTGAATTATGATGGCCTTCTGGTGGTTGTTGATATACCGTTTTCTCAACCTGCAAGCAGCCTTGTACATGGCACTTTGAGACGTATAGCCACGACACGAAAAGTAGGATACATCAAGTTGTTTGCAAATACCACTTATCACGCCAACAAGAGCATCTTTCTCTATCCAACAGTTATGAACCACAAATGGAACACAATATACATGCTTTCTCTCGACCTCAAGGTTGAACACAAAACCAGAATACGCAATCCTCCTAATCTGTTTCACAGGAAACAAACATGCTTCATCCTCCATTTTAATCCAATTGTAATGTCTTTGTTTAGAGGAAATAGGTCTATCCCATTCTGCCGATAATCTTTGTGCAAAAGCCCCATTCACACTGATTTCGTAACGAGAATGTCCTGCGTCGATTTGAGATGTAAAAGAGGCCCCATAACCATTCCGCACCAATACCTGTTGAACTTGAGCAGCCAAAGAATAGCTTCTTGTGGTTGCCCGGATGGAAGAACGAGTAGTATCATAAAAACACCCATCCCCAAAAAAATAAAATTTCAACACTAACATCTGCTTTTGATATGGCAATAACACAAACCATTTTGGTAATCTCTTATTAAATGAACCACTGCTGAAGTTATGTCTAAGCCACATACAAAACGCCTTACTATAGATATAGATTTGCTTAGTATTCCTATCAACTACAATATGACTCTTTAGGCCAACATGGTCAGCCCAATCAACCAATATTCGTTCTTGGTGTTCTTCACTACGCGGAATAGTAAATTGAACTGTCCTTCCGTCTTCTCGAACCCTTCCCTCTGCGAGATATATACCAACAACACTACAAAGTAAATAATCAAAATCACAGGAGACTTTCTTCGACTTGGAACCCCCCATCATCTCAACCCTTTGTCTATCAGCTTCGCCCCTTATTCGCGGAAAGAAGAGCAAATCAAACCGCTTCAGACTTTTTGCCATAACAAAAGAATCATCAAGATATTTTCGTTCTGAACCCTTATATCCTGGACGACTAACATCATACGGCCTACAATAAATTGGATGGTCCGGTGTACATAGAACAGGTAAAAGCCCAGTCGCAGTTAACTCCACCAAATCCCCCTCATATTTTCGCCTGAAAATTCTTGTCACTCTTTTGAACGAACCATCATCAACCAAAATCCTATCACCAACTTTTACATCACAAATATCCCTAGGACCATCTTCTGTAACGACTGGTACAGAACCAGGAAAACATTCCGGAAGATTTGGCTGATGTACCCACTTGTCCTCTTGATAGCCATCCGCTGCAGCCTCAATTATCTGCGACGGAGAGTCCCAGTGTGTGTTCTTTTCAACCTTCCGTGTGCGGTCCACGATGGCATCCCAATCGACAAGACCTGCAAGACGAGCATCATTGATAATAGACCCCAGTCGTTTGTATTCACGCTGAGTGTTAGGTAAGAAATCACGAGACACACCCTGATAAAACAATTGTCTCAAAGTCAGGTCAAATCCCTGAGCCTGATACTCTTCAATTACATCATTAACCCATTCAATCACTGCCAGCGAAGAGCTATTAAATCTCTTCTCGACATACACAACTTTCATCATCATCCTCCATTCATCCAATTTTCTAATTATCCGGTATCCTACCAAAGAAGGAGTCCGATGTCAAGGAAAAATCTCAAAAAAATTGGGACACAGGTGAAAGCCGCAAAAATCCTGTGCCCCAAAATCTGCCAAGAACCCTATAGGCTATTTATTTAGGCTCTCCTTTGTCTACGACATTGCCAAATCCCATCTTCAGAATCTTTTGCATAGCGGTGATGATGACCAAGACGATGGCAACCGGACTGACTGCCATTCCCTTAACCGCTTCAGCAGTCTCCTCGACACCAACACCTCCAGTCACTTCAGCACCAACCATAGCAAGAATCTGAAACACTACAGCGACTATAATGCTTACAATCGCCATAATTGTATCCTCACGTCTGAACCAAGGCAACTCCTGTTTCACTGACATGTAATTTTCTCCCTGTTTGAATTTATACCCCTATTCTGACTCTTCAACATAGACCTGATACTTATCTCTTACCTCAGCCTGAAGTTCAAGCTCTTGTTGCCAGTTAAACTCCGGAATCTTCACGTCCTTAGCTTCAATCACAGGAACACCATGCTCCACATAACCATCACCTGATAAAACAATCAACAGACAGATAAAAATAATATGAATCATTTCATCTTCTTCCAGACAGGAGAAACCTTACCTCTCCCAAAGTCATGCCTAACCTTAATGATAGTCAAACCACAACCATATGGAAGCAAAAGCTTCTCATGCTTGTAGGAACGCATGACACTGTCTATGGCCTTTCTTACACCTTTTCCAGATTTTGAATGCAAGCTATCATGCACCATAATTATCCCATTCTGCTTCACATGAGAAATTATATTTTTAAGGTCCTGCTCGACCACAGAACCAGTATGAGACCCATCATGAAGAACAAAATCAAAGGCAATCAACTTGGAAAGGGCAGGAACAATATCAAGAGAATTTCCACAATAGAATGACCAACGTGGGTTCTTCAAGGGAACATTATTAAAGTTCTCCAGGTTCCTCCGGTCACATGAAACAAGTGCTCCTCCTGTAGGTTCCATAGCATCTATGATAACCTGACTTGAAAATCCAACACCAAACTCAAAACAGCATTTAGCCTCAAGCCCCAATACCACTGAATACAGCAGCATATAATGTCGAGCAAAGCCCATCTCATCACTATGATGATTTTGTATTAGCTCGTCAAGCTTCATCTTCTACAATCTCCTCTCGTTTCATTCCCCAAAAGTACAAATCTACACCTTTACGACCAATTTTGATAACATGTCTGCTAAAAGAAAGTTCACGAATAACCTCACAAAACTCTTCAACACCTACATTCTTGTAATATCCTTCTCCTTCTAAAGTGGTAGCATGTTTTTTTCTCTTACCTGATGCACATGTTATGATAAGAATCCCTCCTGGTTCTAATAACTCCCACATTCTTGTAACGCTCTTCTTCCATGTAGAATCATGCTCTAACATCTCAGTTGATATTACAACATCAAATAAACAAGAAGGTTTGTAATCTGCTACCGACGTAACTATATCAACATTCATCCCAGCAACAATATCAATTCCAATATAGTCACTCTTAAGAAAAAGATACCTGTTATTTCCATTTACATCACATGACCCACAATCCAGAACTTTCTTTTTGTAGAAAAGTCCAGGATACTTATTCCTGACTGCCTCACAGAACTGCTGCTGCCTCAAATGCATGGTAACTTTTTTACTCCAATGAAGATGAGTTTTTTCGCGTACAATCAACAAACTTAAGCATCTCGATAGCTTTCTTGGTAGGATACCCTAAGAAAGACACCAATCTATGTAATTCACCTAAAGCTTGACCTTTGTTTGAAAACAAACGATTAAATGATAACTCCAATACTGAAACATCAGGGTTATCCTTAAGAAAAGTGTTAAGGCTCTTGTTCTGTCTTGTGATAGTTTGAAGAATCACACTGACCGTTAGCTTCAATTTCTTTTTCCGCTGAGCAAGTTTAACAGCAGAACTTGCAGAACTCCTAACATCTCTCCTGATAACAATATACTTTGGGTCCTTAAGAAATGGATGAATTACATGAATTGTACGACAAGTACGAGGATTTTTCCAACCCCATACCTTATGACCAGAAGCTCTTTGACCAATTGCCTTTTTTATCTTTTTCAAAATAAATGGTCTTCCATGAGAAGAACCATGACAAACCTCAAAGTTTAACCGACGAAAGACTGGACACTCATTTCCTTCCTTTTCAAAAGTAAGTTCTTTTCGAGACACACCCATAGGAATGCCTAAAATTGCTTGAAGCAAATAGGTAACTTTGCTTGTACCAGTTCGTGCTGGACTCAAGACAACAATTACCATACACGATGTCCTACAGCTTGATTGAAAAGGCCTCTATAATTTTTGATTGAACAACTGTAATGCTTTATGATTGCCGAATTTCGAAGTGAACCATTCTCAAAAGAAAGAACCCCATGCTTCCCAAGGTCAACAATCTTAAGATTGGGATGAGAATAAAGAGCACAAAACAAAGGTGGCATATCCTGTTTTTTTGTCTTTAACCACCCCAAATGCCATGAACTAAAAAAATGTTTTGTTATGATGCTCTTTTTAAATAAAACAACACAACCATGCCAAAGAATAATTGGTGTAGAAGGGTCAAGAACTACTCCATGGCTTCCAAGATACCTTCTTGGATGACGAATCCACCAAGCCCATCGTCGATTTTTACGCAATGAAGTAGTAAAAGAAATCAATCCCAAATCATGCTTGTCAAGCAATCTGAAAAGTCGCTCACAAGCCTTAGAACAAATCAACACATCAGAATCCATATAAAGTGTATAATCAAAAGGTGACAAAGCATAAAGTTGGGTCTTCAACGCCCTATTAGCTTTTTTTGTCAAATCCACAGATGGTATCTCAGACCGATAAGAAAAAGTAACGTTGGAAAGATGAAGCCAACGCACACATCGGTTCTTTTTCTTGACGTTAGTAAGAACATGAACTGGTAG
>Ga0307377_10004312_pt1 | contig 15607 bp, 16 predicted proteins | sample TR3MG_FD_202535 | JGI IMG/M metagenome (GOLD analysis project Ga0307377, IMG submission 202535) | Soil microbial communities from Risofladan, Vaasa, Finland - TR-3 | ecosystem: Environmental > Terrestrial > Soil > Coastal area > Acid sulfate soil | place: Finland: Risofladan, Vaasa | collected... | reverse complement strand
CGAGAACGATCCAGTGAAGTTCAGGTTGCCCTTGGCTCCGGCGTACTTGCCGAGGCCCCCGGTCACCTTGGCGACACCCTTCACCGACACGGAAGTCGGTGCGCTCTGTCCCGCGGCGCAGGCCTGGGAACTCGGCGATGTGGTAACGCTGAGTAGCAACTTGCTCCCGGCGCCCACCAGATACCCCTTGCCTGAGAACGGGTTACAGGTATTGGCGGCCGATCCGGTTCCAGCGCCGACGAGTGAACTGACGCCGAGCAGTGTTGCCGGCCCGCGACCCTTGACCCCGGTGACCGTCACCGAGTCGCTGTTCCAGAGCAGTGACACCGTGCCGGTGTAGGTGGCCTTAAACGGCAATTTCTTCAACTTGTACTTCACGACCGAACTGTGCAGCGTGGTCGGGTGGGTCGTGTGAATTGGTGTCGCAGCACCGGCATCCGTGGCGACACTCAGGCCCACCAGTGTGACTACGGCCATCGCACCCGACAGCTTTGACTTGGTTAGTGACTTCATGGTTCTCACTACTCCCATCTCTTTATAAGAACTCTCTTATGTAAGTATCCACCTACCCCACTGCGAACCCGTAGGGGAGAAAGTCATTGGAAAAACACCGAAATTCCACGGGTGTCACCCAGTGGTGGAGTGCGGGGTCGAACTGGTCGTTTCCTCTCGGACTAGCGTTGATGCGACCATGAAGCTCAGCCACAAGATTCCCGTCACACCTTGGCGAGCCCAATCCACATGGTCGCTACGCCCTCGAATGGCGTTGCCCCTGGTCTTTGGTTTGTCGATATTCGGCCTCGGGGAAGGACTCTTGGTGCAGTCGAACTGGGGCGCGACTCCCTGGACCGTATTCGCCGAAGGCGTCTCTCGGCATGCACACCTCTCGATTGGTTGGGCGACAGCTTTCATCAGCTGTGTGGTCTTGCTCGCGTGGTTCCCCCTCAGAGAGCGTCCGGGTTTTGGGACAATCGCGAATCTAATCATCATCGCGTACGTGCTGGATCTCACGACACTCACCGTGTCCGTGCCCCACAGCCCAGTGGTGAAAATTGTCTACATCATCGGGGCTGTAGTGGCCATTGGCGTTGGCAGTGCCCTTTATCTGACAACTGGATTGGGACCGGGCCCGCGCGACGGTTTGATGACGAGTCTGCATCGCCACCTACATATAAGTGTCGTGTACGTGAGACTGACGCTCGAACTCTCGGTGCTTGTGGCAGGTTGGCTGTTGGGCGGAACGGTCGGGGTGGGTACCGCCATTTTTGCCACGACCATCGGCTTCGCGATCGGGGCCAGCCTCCAAGCCACCGACCTATTGATCAAGTGGAGGGCACGATGATTGGCACAGATCAACTCGCCACGTTCTTTCTTGCCTCCATGGCCATCATCGTGGTGCCGGGGCCGAGCGTATTGTTTACGTTGGCGCGTGGGGTGGCGTGGGGTCGCACGGTGGCGGTCTTCACCGTTCTCGGCAATAGCATCGGCACTCTGCTCTTGTCCGTCGTGGTCGCCGTTGGGCTGGGACCATTGCTCGCTCGTTCGAGGCTGTTCGCCATCATTTTGCAGTTGGCGGGCGGGCTCTATCTACTGTGGCTGGGGGTGGAGGCCCTGCGCCATCGTCATGAACATGCTCAAGCGATGGCGAAGCGAGAGAACGTACGCCCCTCCAACTTCCATGTCGTGCGACAGGGATTTACTGTTGGCGTCTTGAATCCGAAATCGCTCGTCTTCTTCGCCGCGGTCTTTCCGCACTTCGTCGATCGCTCAAAAGGCAACGTCACTATTCAACTGCTGATCTTCGGAGTGATTTTCAGTGTGATGGCCTTTCTGAGCGATGGCACATGGGGCATCATCGCAGGGACGGCGCGGCAGTGGCTGTCGGGCTCACCGACCCGCCTAGTGGTACTGCGCACGGTAGGCGCCTGCGTCATGATGACCCTGGGGGTCCTGATTATTTGGAGTGCTCTCGGTACGTAGCCGGCCGCGAGATCTCACTCGGGCGAGTCGCAGGTCATTGAGATCGAGTGGTCACGATATGACCGGAGTCCGATATGCCGGAGGACGTTCCCGCGATCAGATCTTTTGAATTGAATCGATAGCCCGCGTTGTGAACCGTGAGAATCCACTGAGGCTCGGCGGGCACGGGTTCGATTTTGCGTCGGATCCGACGTACGACCTCGGTGACGACTTTCTCGTTTCGCTGGACCGCGGTATCGGGCCACACTCTGCGGAGCAATTCTTGACGAGAGAAGACCCGTTGTGGTGAAGACGCGAGAAAGGCCAGCAGTGCGAACTCCTTCGAAGTCAACGCCACTGGAGCGCCGGCAAGTCGAACTTCGTACATGCCTACGTCGATGATCAGTTCGCCAAAGTGAAGCAGTGGTCTGTCGGCAGGTCGGCTCTTGATGTCGCGATCAACCCGGCGCAGGATGCCTTCGATTCGAGCGGACAGTTCACGCAGCGAGAAGGGTTTCACGACGTAGTCGTCAGCGCCGAGGCGAAGCCCCTCGATGCGCTCGAAGTCAAGGCCCTTGCCGGTGAGGAAGACAACGGGGGCCCCGGTGATGAACCGCAATTCGGGAAAGAGTTCGCGACCATCTTCTTCGCGAAGCGCAATGTCCAGCAGAATCAGGTCCAAACTGAGTGAAGCGGCGACCGTGAGAGCGGTGGCGCCGTCGTTGGCCGACACGACGCGGTAACCCTCGTGAGTGAGGTGGTTCCTCACCAGTTCGACGATCTGCGAATCGTCATCAACGACGAGAATCGTGGTGATGGTCGCCCTCCGAACGTGGTCGTCGCGCTAGGTCTGCGATCGCACCGCACCGCGACCACGTTCGAGCAGGAATGAACCGTGAGTGGAGCATCGTCAAAATTCTAAGGATTGGAACGTGTCAATGAGGGATACCGCCACCCGGTGTCACTACCACGAATCCGTGGCCAAGCGGACTCGCGGGACGTGAAGTGTCTGAGGTGGTGGCTAGTGCGCCCCACACGCCACATATTCGCGAGTGTCACCTCAGGCTCGTGCCGTCGTGGTGTGGGCACGGCGTTGATCACGAGGCATGGAAGTCCGGCGATCGAGTGCGTCGGCACGTTCGTGGCCGAGCTGGCCGGACTACTGGGTGAGCTGTTCGTCGATCCGCGTGGCATTGCGGCAGTGGCCAATTTCAGCGATGGCGGGTATGTTCAGTTGTGGGCGCAGGACGGTGCCTCCCTGGTGAGCGGGATGAACGCCATCATTTCGCCGCAGGAGGCGAGAGTCGCCTGTTCAGGTGATGAGTGACCGGTGATCGCTCTTGGATGGAGGGAACCCCGCACCACCACGGCACCCAACTGGCGATTCGATGTCAGTGATGTGAGGGGCTAATTGAGTTGGTGTCCATGGTGCGGACTGAAGTTGTCGAGATGTTGCGTGAAGAGCCACGTAGTCCGGTGACCTTGCCGAGTTGGATCGTTCACCCGGAAAACTGCGATGCCACGGACCCTGCACTCCAGGGGATGCGAGTGGGGTTCCGGGTATCGTTGCACGAGATCAGGCGACGACTGGACTTGGGCTGAGCGGAGGTTTCTCGTTCAGAGGTTCCTACACTGCTCATGATGAAGGAGCGCGAATGAGCATGCACGGCGCACCGGGCGGTGCACGCATGGGGATGAAGTCCCTGCGCCAAGACCGTTCAATCTTAGAACATCGGATCAAGAGTGGCACACTGCCACGAATCCTGGAATTTGCCAAACCCTATCGGCCCGTTTTGATCGTGTTCCTGGTGGCGGTGGTGTTTGATGCGGTCGTGTCGTCGGTGTCTCCGCTGGTGTTGCGCGGGATTATCAACGAAATCGTCCACGGCCATCGTGAGTCGATCATCATCGACCTAGCAGTCCTGACCGCGGTGCTTGCGGTCGTCGATGCGGTCCTCTCCCTTTTTGAACGTCGCATCTCAGCCGTGATCGGCGAAAGCCTGATCTTTGACCTTCGAGCGAAGGTATTTGCGCACATTCAAGAGATGCCGATCGCCTTCTTCTCCCGTACCCAGACCGGCGCATTGATCAGTCGACTCAATAATGACGTCATAGGGGCCCAACAGGCATTCACCGATCTCTTCTCGAACGTGGTCGGCAACCTGATCCTCGTGACCATCATGCTGGCGGCGATGTTCGTGTTGAGCTGGCAGATCACCCTGGTGTCCTTACTGCTGTTGCCGATGTTCTTGATACCCGCGCGCCGGGTCGGACGCAAGCTCGGCACCTTGTTCCAGCGTGGAATGGAATTGAATGCAGAGATGAATATGGTGATGACCGAACGCTTCAACGTCTCGGGCGCCATGTTGGTAAAACTCTTCGGTCGCCCACAGGATGAACTCGACTTCTTCGAGCGTCGTGCCGGCCAGGTGCGCGACATCGGTGTCCGTCAGGCCACCTACCAACGATTCTTCTTCATCGCACTGTCATTGACTGCTTCGCTGGCGACCGCCTTCGCGTACGGCTTCGGCGGGGTTGCTGCCCTCCACCGCACCCTCGCGGTCGGCACGGTGGTGGCGTTGACCGCCTACCTGGGTCGTCTCTATGGGCCGCTGACCGCGTTGTCCAACCTCAACATCGACTACATGTCGGCGATGGTGAGTTTTGAGCGTTTGTTCGAGGTCCTGGACCTCGAACCGATGATCAAGGAGAGTGCCACCGCTCGAGAAATTCCTGCCGGTCCCGCCGAGTTGCGCTTCGAGCATGTGGACTTTTCGTATCCCGGTGCGGACGAGGTTTCGTTGGCGTCGCTCGAGGCCGTTGCGCGTCTCGAGAGTACGCCCCGCACCGACGTGCTGCACGACGTGTCATTCGTCGTCGCTCCTGGCACCATGACCGCATTGGTCGGACACAGTGGGGCAGGCAAGACCACGATGTCGATGCTGGTATCGAGACTCTATGACGTCGATCGTGGTCGCGTCACGATCAACGGTGTCGATGTGCGCGAGGCGACCACGGCGTCACTGAACGCCATGGTTGGTGTGGTCACCCAGGATCCACATCTCTTTCACGACACCTTGCGCGCGAACTTGGTGTTCGCCCGTCCCGACGCCACCGCCGACGAGATCGACGACTCGCTGCGTTCGGCTCAGATCTACGATTTGGTTCAATCACTGCCCCTCGGCCTCGATACCGTGGTTGGCGAGCGCGGCTATCGACTATCGGGTGGGGAGAAGCAACGAGTGGCCCTCGCGCGTCTCCTGCTAAAGGCTCCCCGACTGGTGGTGCTGGATGAAGCTACGGCCCACTTGGATGCGGAGAGTGAAGCGGCCGTGCAGCGTGCACTGGACCAAACGATGGCGACTCGAACGTCACTCGTGATTGCGCACCGACTGTCGACTATACGCAACGCTGATCAGATCCTCGTCATCGAGAACGGGGACATCGCCCAACGAGGGACCCACGAGGAACTATTTGCTGCTGGTGGCATCTACCGGGACCTCTACGAGACCCAGTTCGCCCGTCAGGAGCGCTAACCCATCGAGTGGGCGCCACCATCGACGTGAATGACCGACGCACTGGTCGCGCGAAGTAGGGGTGAGAGCATTGCGACCGCTGTGTCGGCCACGGCGCTCGAGTCGTGAACGTCCCAGCCGAGGGGGGCTCGTTCAGCCCAGGTGTCCTCGAAGATCGAGAATCCGGGAATGGATTTTGCGGCGATCGTGCGAATCGGTCCGGCGGCGAGCATGTTGACCCGAATGCGGTCCGGACCGACCTCACGAGCAAGGTAGCGCCCGAGAGATTCGAGACCGGCCTTCATCACGCCCATCCAGTCGTACATGGGGTAGGCACGCGATCCGTCGAAGTCGAGGGCGATCACCGACGCGCCACCGTGGGCCTCGCTCTTCTGCAATAGGGGGCGAAAGGCACCTACGAGGGCGGCCAATGAATAGGTCGAAATCTGCATCGCGATGGCGACATCGTCAAATGGGGCTTGAAACATGCCACCGCCGAGACAGGTGGCCGGGGCATAACCAATCGCGTGTACCAGTCCGTCGAGGCGCCCGAATCGCTGTTCTAGTTCGGCGGCCGCCGCGTTGATCTGGGCGGGGTCGGTGACGTCAAGTTCAATAATCTCACCGATGTCGCCGAGTTTGCGAGCGGTTCGACGAGTGAGCGAAGTTCCTCGCCCGGCTCCCGACAGGGCAATGGTCGCACCCTCTTCAAGGGCCCGCTGAGCGATGCCGAAGGCGAGGGATTCCTCGGTGAGCACGCCGGTGATGAGGATGCGGTGATCATTCAGTAGTCCCATATTGTTAGCGTAGTTCGGTACACCTATTTCAACGAGGACGATGATGGCGACAATCGGCATTCTGGGCGGCACCGGACCAGCGGGACGTGGCGTGGCGCTTCGATTAGCCAGCTCGGGCCACGACGTCGTACTCGGCTCGCGCGACGCCGATCGGGCGGGTGAGACTGCTCGCGGGTTGATCCCTCGCGGCACCGGCCTGATCAGTGGTGCGACCAACGAGGCCGCGGCCGCGTGTGACCTAGTCGTCGTCGCCACACCGTGGGACTCAGCCGTGTCGACGGTGAGCGCGCTGCGTGCGCAGCTCGCCGACAAGATCGTGATCTCGATGGTTAACGCCCTCGCGAAAGAGGGTAGGGAATTGGTGCCGATGTACCCACCGCGCGGCTCCATGGCGGCTCAGATCGCCTACGCGCTGCCCGAGAGCAACATCGTGGGCGCATTTCATCACCTGCCGGCCGCCCAGATGCAAGACCTCGACAGTGGACTCGACGCCGATGTGGTGATCTTCTCCGACCACGCACCGGCCCGCCAACACGTGGCGGACATCGTCGACGAAATGCCGGGACTTCGGGCCATCGTCGCGGGTTCCATGTCGCTCGCCAGTCCAATCGAGGCTTTTACCGCCGTGTGCATCTCGGTCAACATCCGCCACAAGGTACACAGTTACGTGAAGCTCGCCGGGATGGGTCACTGATGCACCTGTACGACACTGCCCGTCGCGGCACCTTCACCCTCGATGTCGGTCCGACGGTGACGATGTACAGCTGTGGCATCACGCCCTACCACGCCGCCCATCTTGGACACGCCTTCGTCTACCTCACCTTCGATATCTTGCAGCGCCGCCTGCGTGACGCCGGCCACGAGACCCGATGTGTACGCAACGTCACCGACGTCGACGACGATATTTTGCGACGTGCCCGCGAGCTGGGGGTGAATTACCTGGACCTCGCCGCCGAAGAAATGGCCAAGTTCGAGCGTGACATGAGTCTCATCAATCTGTTGCCCGTGTACTCGGAACCTCGCGCCACGGGTGCCATTCCCGAGATCCTCACCATGATCGGCCACACTTTCGACCAGGGTCTCGCCTACGAGGTCGACGGCTGGGTCTACTTCGAGGTGTCCAAGTTCCCCCGCTTCGGTCAGATCAGCCATGAGAATCGATTCTCGATGCTCGAACTCGCCGCCACTCATGGAGGGCACCCGGACGACCCACGCAAGCGCGACGGCTTGGACTTTGTGCTCTGGCAGCCGTCGCTCGACGACGAGCCCGCATGGGAGTCCCGGTGGGGCGCGGGCCGACCCGGCTGGCATATCGAATGTTCGGCGCTCGCGCTGCGCGACCTGGGTGAGACCGTGGATGTGCACGGAGGAGGCCGGGACCTCGTCTTCCCGCACCACGAGTGCGAGGCCGCCCAGAGCGAATCGGTGACGGGTGCAGCGTTCGTGAAGACGTGGCTCCACGTCGGTCTGGTCGGACTGGACGGCACCAAAATGTCCAAGTCACTGGGCAATCTCGCCTTCGTATCGCAGTTGGCCGAAGAGAGCGAGCCGGCCGCGGTGCGCGTGGCCCTGCTGGACCAGCACTACCGTTTCGATTGGGAGTGGCGCGACGAACTGTTGTCGAGGGCCCAATCGCGTCTGGCGACCTGGCGTTCGACCATGACGACCGGACGGGCGAGTTCGGTTCTGGACGAGGTCCGCGCCGCCCTGGACAACGACCTGGACACGCCGTCGGCGCTGAGGGTCATTGACGAAGCGGCCCACGCTGGTTTCAACGTCGCTCCCGCCGCGGCATTGCTCGGGGTTACGCTGTAGGCGACGAAAGGCCCCAATGTCTGATCTCGACGTACTATTGCCAGACGGCAGCTCCCGCGCGCTCCCTGAGGGTTCGACTGCCTTCGACCTGGCCAGCGCGATTGGCGCGCGGTTGGCCAAGGACGCGCTCGCGGCGACCGTCGATGGTCATTTGGTCGATCTCAACGCTCCACTGGCGAGCGGATCGACGGTGGCGCTGGTCACGCCCGCGAGCGACCTGGGGCGCGAAGTCTTGCGTCACTCGACGGCGCACGTTCTGGCCCAGGCGGTCACCCGCCTGTGGCCCGGTGCCCACTACGCAATCGGTCCGGCGATTCGTGATGGCTTCTATTACGACTTCGAACTGCCCGGGGGAGCGCGGTTCAGCGACGACGACCTCGAGCGAATCGACGCCGAAATGCGGTCGATCATCGCCGAAGACCAACCCTTTACCCGCTCGGAGTTCTCGATTGAGGAAGGTCTTCGGCTATTTGCGGATCAACCTTTCAAGGTCGAGATCATCAACGCGGTGGCGCACGGCGCGAGTGGCGAAGACCTCGCCGAGGTCGGCAGCTCGTCCGTGGTGTCCACGTACTCAAACACGACGGCCTTTCGAGACCTCTGTCGCGGGCCCCACGTGCCCTCGACCGCCCGACTCGGACACTTCAGACTCATGCGGGTTGCGGGTGCCTACTGGCGTGGTGACGAGAAGCGCCCCCAATTGCAGCGCATCTACGGCACCGCTTGGGAGAGCGCGGCGGCACTGAAGGCTCACCTCGAGCAATTGGCGGAAGCGGAGTTGCGCGACCACCGACGGCTGGGCCAAGAACTTGACCTCTTCTCCTTCCCGAGCGAAGTGGGTCCCGGACTCGCCATCTTCCATCCCAAGGGCGGAACGATGCGACGGGTCATGGAGGAGTACTCACGCAAGCGACACGAGGTCTCAGGCTACGAATTCGTTTACACCCCGCATATCACTAAGGCCGAATTGTTTGAGACTTCTGGTCATCTCGACTGGTTCGCCGACGGCATGTACCCGCCGATGGAGCTCGACGAGGGCCAGAAGTACTACCTCAAGCCAATGAACTGTCCCTTTCACCTCCTCATCTTCAAGGCACGCCAGCGCAGCTATCGCGAGTTGCCGCTGCGGATGTTCGAATTCGGATCGGTCTACCGATATGAGAAGTCGGGCGTGGTCCATGGCCTCACCCGAGTTCGCGGCATGACCCAGGACGACGCCCACATCTTTTGCACTCGAGAACAGATGGCGGACGAACTGGCGAGTCTGTTGCAGTTCGTACTCGAACTGCTGCGCGACTTCGGCCTCAATGACTTCTACTTGGAACTCTCGACTCGCCCCGAGGGCAAGGCCGTGGGGTCGGATGAGGAGTGGAGCGAGGCCGAGGCGACGCTCGCTCGCGTCGCCAACGATGCCGGTCTCGAGTTGGTGCTCGACGAGGGTGGCGGCGCCTTTTACGGACCGAAGATCTCGGTGCAGGCCCGAGACGCCATTGGGCGCACGCACCAGATGTCGACCCTCCAACTGGACTTTCAGGAGCCCAAGCGCTTCGAGGCGACTTACATCGCCCCGGACAACTCTCGCACGAATCCGATCATGATCCACCGGGCACTGTTTGGCTCGGTCGAGCGGTTCATGGCGATCCTCATCGAGCACTACGCGGGGAATATGCCGACGTGGCTGAGCCCCGAGCAGGTGCGGGTGCTCGGCGTGCGCGACGACCACGACGACTACGCTCACGAGATCGCCCAGGCCCTGCGAGAGGCTGGCGCGCGCGTGCAGGTCGAGGCGGCGAGCGAGCCACTGGGCGCTCGGATTCGTAAGGCGAAGATGGAAAAGATTCCTTACATCCTGGTGGTCGGTGACGACGACGTGGCCAGCGGCACCTTCGGGGTGAACGCGCGCGGCTCGAACGACCCCGAGCGCGCGGTCGCACTGTCCGCCTTCCGCGATCGTCTGGTCGAGGAGATCGCCCAACATCGTTCGCCCGAGGACCACTAGTGCCCTTGGACCGCTTCTCGGCCGCGTGGCGCGAGGGCTATGTCTCGAGCGTGAGCACGGGGGACTCGGCGCACGCCACCGGCGAATGCGTGTTTTGCGTGCTCGCAGACCAGTTCGTCGACGAAAGCACCGGAGTCCTCTGGCGCAGCGAACTGACCTACGTGACGCTCAACGCCTTTCCGTACGGCTCGGGGCACTTGCTCGTGCTGCCGCGCCGTCACGTGGCGTCGCTCGGTGACCTCAGTAATGAGGAGTACTCGGACTTTACGAGGGCCATTCGTTCGACGACGGTCGCGCTGGAGAAGGCCTATGGACCCGACGGGATGAACGTCGGAATGAACCTCGGCCAGGCCGCCGGTGCCGGGATTCCCAAGCACCTGCACGGGCACGTGCTGCCCCGGTGGTTCGGCGACACCAATTTCATGACGTCGATCGGTGAGACCCGGGTTTTGCCGGAATCCCTGCAGTCCACGTGGCAAAAGGTCCATGTTTACCTCTAACCGCCCCGATCAGGGTGCCTTCGTTAGACTTCACGTAACGGTCCGGAGGATCAATGCTCGACGGTAACTTTCGCAAATCGGTGGAGACGTTCACTTTGCCGACTGGTCGGTGGTTGGTGCGAATCGGCTTCTCGGCTGATGTGTTGACCACCTCGGGGCTCATCTTCTCGTGTGCGACGGCGTGGGCGATTGCGACTGGTCACCACTGGCTCGCCATCGTGTTGTTGATCTTGACCGGGTTTCAAGACATGTTCGACGGTCCGGTCGCCAAGGCCTCCCACCGGGCCAGTCAACGGGGAAGTTTCTTTGATTCGGTGATCGACCGGGTCTCGGACTCGATGCTGCTCGGGGGAGTGGCCTACTACCTCACCGCTCACCACCACGGCCAACTCGTCCTGCTGCCGTTCGCCATCCTGACCACGACGTTCCTCATCTCCTACCAGCGCTCGAAGGCCGAGAGCCTCGGTCTGGCTGCCAAGGGTGGACTGATGGAGCGTGCGGAGCGGATGATCCTGCTCGGCGTGGGTCTTTTGGCCAAGCCAATCTTCATCCCGGTCCTTTGGGTGATGCTGGTGCTGACGGCAATGACCGCCGCTGGTCGATTCCGGCGGGTGTGGCAGATCGCCGCCCGACCCGAGACACCGCTATCGAGCGCCGGGCGAATTCACCAGAGCAGTGGTCGACTGCGTCGGGGGCTTTCGCGCACCTCGCGCCATTAGTCGTGGGCGGTAGCGCGCGCGTCGCCCTCTTCAAATCGGTGGGTGCGGTCCTAGAACTACTGCCCGAGCGTTTCGACGTCGCGCTGGCGAGTCGATTGGCCGGACTCGTCGGGCGACGTGATTCATCGGCGCGCACCGAACTGACTCGCAACCTCGCCCATGTCCTGGGCGCCCCGGGCGAGGCCGTCGATCCTGCGCTGCTCCGTCGTTTCGTGAAGCGCGGCTTCGCCAGTTACGGCCAGTACTGGGCCGAAGGGGCCAAGCTCGCCGCCATCGATCCACCGGAGGTGTTCGCTCGATTTCGCATCGCCGAGGGCCTCGAACACCTGGAGGCGGCGCGCGACCGCGGCGTCGGCACGGTAATCGCGTTGCCCCACGTCGGTAGTTGGGAGTGGGGCGGCTCGTACTTGAATTCGTTGGGAATGGGAATGACCGCCGTCGCCGAGGAGCTCGACCCACCCGAACTCTTCGAGTGGTTCAAGAAGAAGCGTGAATCAATCGGCATTCGCATTGAACCGCTCGACGAACACGCCGGCACTGTCCTTCTGCAGACGCTGAAAGGAGGTGGTGTGGTGGGGCTCCTGTGCGACCGCGATATCCAGAACAACGGCATTGAGGTCGAATTCTTTGGCGAGCGGGTGACGATGCCGGCCGGTCCGGCAACCTTGGCGTTGCGCACCGGAGCCACCTTGGTGGCGGCCGGCTGTTACGCCGGTCCGGGGCGGGACCACTTCGCCGTCGTGACACCGCCTATCGCTGCTGAGCGCGCTGGTCGCCTTCGTGATGACGTGACCCGGGTCACCCAGGCGATCGCCGTGGAACTCGAGGACCTCATCCGACGGGCCCCCGAGCAGTGGCACGTTCTCCAACCTCGCTTCCAGGAAGAGTAATCACCATGCGCGTCGTCCTCGTTTCGCCCTACGCTTTGAGTGTCCACGGTGGTGTCCAGGAGCAAGTCCTCGCCATGAGCCGCGAGCTGTCCCGCCGCGGTCACGAGGTGCTCGTCATTGCACCCGACGGCACGGATCAGACCCGCTATGAGACGCCCGCGACGGTGGCGCGATTCGGTCGTCTATGGAGTCTGCCTGCGAATGGCTCGCGCGCGCCCCTGACGCTCTCACCGCTGGCAACTCGGCGGGCGTGGTTCGCCGCGATCCAGTTCCGACCAGACGTCGTGCACTTTCACGAACCCTTCGCCCCCCTCGTGGGCTGGGGCATCCTGCGAGTGCGCCGGGCTCCCGCAGTCGGCACATTCCATCGCAGCGGTGACGGTCCGGCGCTGCGTCTGACGCGACCGTTGTTGCGGTCATTCGCGAGGGACCTCGACGTAACGACGGCGGTCAGCGAGTCGGCGGCCTCGACAATCCACCGCGCCTGCGGTGTGGCGCCGGAAGTGCTGTTCAACGGATTCGAGATGGACAGATTCGTGGCCACGCCGCGCGAACGCGGAGGTGAGACCGTGTTGGTGGTCATCGGACGACTCGAGGAGCGCAAGGGGGTCGCCCACGCGATTAGGGCCGTGCGCCAGCACAATGACCGCGGCGCCGATCAGTGGCGGCTCGTGATCGTGGGTGACGGCCCCGAACGCGCGCGACTCGAAGCGCTCGCTGGACACGACGACCTGATCACGTTCACCGGCGCGGTCGATGACGCCCAGAAGCGCCACTGGCTGCGACGGGCCAGTGCCGTGGTGGCGCCGGCGTTGCGCGGTGAGAGTTTCGGGTTGGTGCTGCTCGAAGCGATGGCGAGCGAGACACCAGTGGTGGCCAGCGACATTGACGGATACCGCGAGGCGGCGGGCGGACACGCGACGCTTTTCACCGCCGCGAATGACGGCGATTTGGAGCGCGCCATCACCCGAGCGCTCACCGATGAGACCGCGGCGTCCCTTCAGGCCGCGCTCGAACACGCCGCACACTGGTCAATGGTCACGTTGATGGACCGCTACGAAGTCCTGTACGAAGAGGCTCGCCGGCGGCACCGGACCGCACGGTAGCCTTGTCCCGTGGCAACTAAGCAACGTTCGCGTTCACGCAGGTCCAGTCCCTCGAGAGACCGGGGACCGCGTTACGTCGCACCAGTACTCGATCCGACCTGGCAGAGCCCCTACGCGCCTTCCGTCCTCGAACGGACCGCCAACGCCCGGGCCGTGCGTTCCTTCGCCCTGCGCCGGAAACTGCCCCAGACCGCCGCCGTCGCCGTGGTCACGTTGGCCCTGATCGTCGGGGTCGTCGTGGCCCCGTGGCTACCCGTGGTGGGGCTTGTGGTCGCGGCGCTGTACTTCTGGGACCTGCGACGCGCCCTCGTGCGCTTTGAGAATCGGGGCAACTCCCTCGGGGCGGCGCTGCTCGACGGATTCAAAGCGGCAGGAAGCCCGAAGGACCGGTTGCGCCTGGTCACGGTGCTCGACCGACTCGCCGCCACCTTCGGGACCGACTCGGTCAGTGCGTTCATCGTCGAGGACCCGACCTACAACGCCGCGCTCGTTCCCAGCGGCGCTGGCTACTCCTTGTTCGTCACCAGCGCGATGATGAACGACTTCGAACTCATTGAGCTCGAGGGCGTCGTCGCGCACTGCCTCGCCCGCCAGCGCCTCGGCCTGCTCACGCGCCAAAGCCTTTCGGCCGTGTCACACCTCAGTGATCAGGCCCGACGCGAGTTGGCGGGACCTGGTTCGGCCTACCGGGCCGATGAGGTCGCTGCGGCAGCGATCCGTTACCCACTGGGCATCGCCGGTGCGCTTCGCAAGTGCGCACGTCAGTCACCCATCGCCGCGTCCTACTTCGCGTCGCCCGCGTACGCCGATGGCCGCTTCATCTGGTTCGACTTCTGGAGCGACCGTGGTCAAGCGGACCTGTCGGATCTGGACGATGTCGAACTCCGGTCCCTCGCGCTCGAAGAGTGGTAACAGTCCAGTCAAGTTAGGCTTGGGGTCATGACTTCTTCACACGACCCCTCAACCATCGGTTCGGCCCTCGTCAAGCGCGGTCTCGCCGACATGCTGCGCGGCGGCGTCATCATGGATGTCGTCAACCCCGAGCAGGCGAAGATCGCCGAAGACGCCGGTGCCGTGGCGGTCATGGCGCTGGAGCGTGTGCCATCGGATATCCGTCGCGATGGTGGGGTGGCGCGCATGAGCGATCCCCAGATGATCCAAGAGATTCAGGCCATGGTGACCATTCCGGTGATGGCCAAGGCGCGGATCGGACATTTTGCGGAGGCTCAGATCCTCCAGGCGCTCGACGTCGACTACATCGACGAGTCCGAGGTTCTCACCCCTGCCGATGAGGAGAACCACATCGACAAGTGGGGCTTCACCGTGCCGTTCGTCTGCGGCGCGACCAACCTGGGCGAGGCCCTGCGCCGCATTGGCGAAGGCGCTTGTCTCATTCGCTCGAAGGGCGAAGCCGGCACCGGCAACGTCGTCGAGGCCGTCCGACACCTGCGTACCATTAACGCCCAGTTGCGCCGACTTCAGACCGCCGACGCGGCAGAGTTGTACGCCCTCGCCAAGGACCTGCAGGCGCCCCTGCCTCTCGTGCAGGAAGTGGCTTCGACCGGCAGGTTGCCGGTCCCGCTGTTCTGCGCCGGTGGAATCTCGACGCCAGCCGACGCCGCGCTGGTACTCCAATTGGGAGCCGAGGCCGTCTTCGTCGGCTCAGGAATCTTCAAGAGTCAGGACCCGGTGCGCATGGCCAACGCGATCGTCGAGGCGACGACGCACTTCCGTGACGCCAGTGTCGTGGCCAGGGTGTCGACCGGACTGGGCGAAGCCATGCGCGGCGCCGAGACCGCCTCGCTCGAGGTGCGACTCGCCGAGCGCGGTTGGTAGTGCCGCGCGTTGGTGTCCTCGCGCTGCAAGGCGACGTGGCCGAACATAGTGCGATGTTGCACGAGGTGGGTGCTGACGTGGTCGCGGTGCGTACCATCGACCACCTGGACGGCCTCGATGGATTGGTGCTGCCCGGTGGTGAATCCACCGCCATCGCGCACCTGCTCGCGACCTCGGGTTTGCGACCTGCACTCGAGGAGCGTCTCGCCGACGGTTTCGCCGTGCTCGGCACGTGTGCCGGGCTGATCCTGTTGAGCTCCCAGATCATCGACGGACGTAGCGATCAGTGGAGTTTTTCGGCCTTACCCGTGTCCGTTCGCCGAAACGGTTACGGACGCCAGATCGCGAGTTTCGAGACGATGGTGGACGTGAAGGGACTCGGTCCGGTGCCCGGGGTGTTCATTCGAGCCCCCAAGATCGAGACGTGGTCCGCCGACGTTGAGGTGTTGGCCGAACACGATCACGGCGACG
>Ga0307377_10004309_pt1 | contig 15613 bp, 11 predicted proteins | sample TR3MG_FD_202535 | JGI IMG/M metagenome (GOLD analysis project Ga0307377, IMG submission 202535) | Soil microbial communities from Risofladan, Vaasa, Finland - TR-3 | ecosystem: Environmental > Terrestrial > Soil > Coastal area > Acid sulfate soil | place: Finland: Risofladan, Vaasa | collected... | reverse complement strand
CCAGAAGCCCGTTTCGTCGTCCATCTCGGCCCTTATCCGCAGGGAATACACCGGAATCGCGAGCTGGTGCGCGTCGAGTTTGATGGCATCCTTGTCGGTCGTCACTATCAATTCCGCCGAACTCTCGATGGCGCTGCTGTTAACGTCTGCTATGTCCCTGGGCGTGTAGGCATGGTGATCGGGAAAGCGCTCGCACGCCACCAGGTTGACGCCCAGCCCCGCCAGCATTTGCTCGAACGATGCCGGATTGGCAATCGAGCAAAGCCCCAGGACCTTCTTCCCGGCGACTTCGCTGAGCGCAATGTCCGACGAGCCGCCGACGGAGACCAATCCGGTCGGCTGAAACCTGGCGAAGAACAAGGGTGCTGAGCGTGCGTCTGCCGGTACCTGAGAGATCATGTCCTTGATCTCCTCTGGTTCCCATTCTCCGGTTGCCACAAAACAGTCAGCCCGCCTTAGCGCGCTCAACGGCTCTCGAAGCCGCCCTGCCGGGAGCGTATGCCCATTGTCGAACGGATTGCTCCCGTTGATCAGCACTATGTCCAGGTCTCGGTCCAGTTTCCACACCTGGAAGCCGTCGTCAAGCACCAGAACCTCGGCCTTGAGCTCTTTGATGGCGGCCTCTCCACTGACCAGCCGGTCCTTGCAGACCAGCACCGGGACGCCGGGGAGACTCGCTGCAAGCATGGCCGGCTCGTCGCCGGCAGCACCGGGGGTCAGCAGCATCGCCTCCCTGTCCGACACGATGCCGAACTTCCCGTTCAACGATCCGCCGTAACCATAGCTGAGGACTGCAGGCATCAACCCTCGCCTATTGAGTCCGCGGCAGAGGTACTGCACCATCGGCGACTTCCCCGTTCCTCCGACCGTGATGTTCCCAACGCTTATCACTGGTCTGGTAAGCTGTTCCCTCCGCCTGAACCCAAGCTCAAATGGCAGCAAGTATACCCAGATCGCTGCCTTGTATATCCCCGACAAGCCGACCAAAACCGCTCCTATTACCCCGGCAAGCGGATCTTTTCGGCGGTAGATGACGTCTTCCAGAAACCTGATGACCGTCGGGCTCATTTGCGTCCTCCCATCAATCGGACTACCAACTCCGCGCATCGAGCGGATGCTCCCACATTCTCCGAAGTCAGCCGCTCGCATGCGCTGTCTATGCTTGCCAGCCGGTCTTCACTGCTTAGCAGGCCTTTCGCGCAGTCTGCCAGCTCCCTCGCGTCCCGAACCTGGAAGCCGACCCCCGCCTGAATCGCCATCTCGGCGATGTCGCGGGTCTTGAATGTATGAGGGCCGAAGAGCACCGGCTTCCCCTGCAAGACAGGTTGAATGAGGCTGTGCCCTCCCTTTGGAATCAGCGTGCCCCCCACGAATGCAATCCTCCCGACCGCGTAAATGGATGCCAATTCGCCGAACGTGTCGAGGATCAGGACGTCGGTCGTGAAAGGCTCTTTCTTCGAGCGTCTTGCGCACGTGAGACCCTGAGCTTCGACCATCGCCTGAATTTCGTCTCCGCGCTCGATCCGCCTCGACGCAATAATCAGCCGCAGGTCCGGCATGCCGGCTCTCAGATTCCCGAACGCTTCCAAAATCGGCTCTTCCTCTCCAGGATTGGTGCTCCCTGCCACGAATACCGGAGCCTCATCGGGCAGGCCCAGACCGGCTTGCAAGGCCCTAATCGCCTCTTCCGAGAGCCGTCCGCTTTCCTGGTCAAACTTCGTGCTTCCCAGGACTCGCACCTTCTCCTGGGGCGCTCCCAGCCCGATTATCCTCTCGGCGCTCTCGCGGTTCTGCATGCAGCAATGGTCAATGCTCGAAACCGCCCACCTGACCAGCCAATGCCATCTCCTGTGCTTCTTCATGGTTCGGTCGGAGATGATGCCATTCGCCAAAACGATCGGTATTCCTCTCTTGTTGGCGGCCGCCAGGAAGTTCGGCCAAAACTCGGTTTCCATAAGGACGATGACATCCGGCCTGACCCGGTTCAAGGCTTTGTTCACGAGCCACGGATAGTCCAGCGGGAAATAGGCGATTGCGTCAGCCGACTTCGCTTTTTGCCTTGCCATCGCATTTCCAGTCTGAGTGATCGTCGTCACCAAAATCGTCGAATCCGGCATCAGCCTTCGAAGCTCCTCCTGGATCGGCAGCGATGCCACAAGCTCCCCGACCGAGACGGCGTGAATCCAAATCAGCTTCTTATTCGCCGGACGATCGGAAAACTTGGGCAGCGCCCCAAGATTCTGACGCCAGGACTCGGACGATTTCCTGCTCACGAAGATGCGCCAAAGGAAGTAGAGAAAGGCCGCCGGCAGAGTGACTATCAGCAGGAGATTGTAGAGTATTCCAACCAACCTAACCTTCCTTCACCATCAACTGAGCCTGAGCCTGAACTTCGTCGAGCGCGTCCTTAAGCAAGCCCTGCCCGACCTCTATAGGATCGTCTTTCTCGAAGTGAAGCGGCTCGCCGAATATCAGGGCGCACTTCGCGAACGGCAGGGGAAGCAGGTACTCGTCCCAAGCCTTCATGAGCCTCCGAGGCCTCGCCCCGACCCCGATTGGGATGATGGGGCACCCCGCCCTCTGCGCCATGAAGATGATCCCCGGCTGGACTTCATGCTGAGGGCCTTTCGGGCCGTCCGGCGTGATCGCAAGGATGCCTCCCTCCTGGAGCCTCTTGCACGCCGCCAGCGCCGCCTTGATCGCACCCCTCCCGGTCGAGCCTCTTATCGTCCGGTAGCCGAATCGGCTTACTATGTTGGTTTGAAGCTCCCCGTCCCGAGATAGCGATGTTATCGCCCAGATGCCCATCCCTCGGCAGTAATGAACAGGCATGAGCGTCCGCCCGTGCCACACCGCCAGGATGAACCCCTTGCCCGATTTCACCAACTCGGTGACCCGCTCGTAGCCGATCACCTTGAAGCGGGCCGTGTGGCCGATGATATGCATGAGCGTCCAGGCGGCGAGGGATATCAACCCCAGTTTCCGGTCTTCGCTCACTGCCTACCTGCCATTTCCCTTGCTTTGTATGGCGTAAAGCTCCGAGTAAAGGCCGCCGCGGTCCAGGAGTTCCTGATGCGACCCCGACTCAACGATCCGTCCCTCCTTGATTACGAGGATGCGGTCGGCATTCACGATAGTGCTTAGCCGGTGGGCGATGATCAGCGTCGTTCGACCTTTCATAAGCCGCTCGAGCGCCTCCTGGACAACGGCCTCGGATGCAACGTCGAGAGAGGAGGTTGCTTCGTCAAGTATGAGTAGCTTCGGGTTCTTGAGCAGGGCACGGGCAATTGCTACTCGCTGCCTCTCGCCGCCGGAGAGCTTCACCCCTCGCTCGCCGACGAGCGTATCATACCCCTCCGGCAGCCGCTCGATGAAGTCATTGGCGTTCGCAGCCTTCGCCGCCTCGATGATCTCGTCCTGATTGGCTTCGATCCGCCCATAAGCGATGTTCTCCCCAACGCTCGAGCTAAAAAGGATCGTCTCCTGTGGCACGATTGCGATCTGCTGCCGAAGCGAATTGGCAGTCACGGTCCGAATATCCGTGCCGTCAATCAGAATGCCGCCGCTGGTGGCTTCGTAGAACCGCGGAATGAGATTGGCAATCGTGGACTTGCCCGCTCCGCTGGGTCCCACGAGCGCAATCTGCTGCCCCGGCTCAACCACAAATGAGATATTCTCCAGCACCGGATGATTGCGGCTATACGCAAACGAGATATCCTGGAACTCGACTCTTCCCCTAATCGGTGCAAGCGGCCTCGCATCCGGGGCGTCCTGGATTTCCGGCACCTCATCCAGCACATCAAGTATCCTCTGAGCGCCCGCCATGGTCGAATGATAAGTGATGTTGAGTCTCCCGATAATCCTCGATGAGTCCGAGATGCCCTTCAGCATGAGCAGGAACGTCACCATGCGACCGGCATCGAACCCCGGCACTGCGTTCCGGGCCACCATATTACCCCCATACCAGAGCACGAATGCGATTCCCGTCACGCCGATCAGCTCCAGTGTGGGCGACAAAGCGGCGCTGCGTCTTATGGCACGCATGGCCGCCCCATACGTCCGCTGGTTCTCACCGGCGAATCTCGATGTTTCATAATCCTCCATGGCGAAAGACTTCACTATACGCACCGCCGACAGGGTCTCCTGGACGACGGCCGCGACGTCCGCAAGCCTGATCTGCAGCAGTTCGGTGAGTCCCCTCATCCCTGTGCTGATCTTTATGACCGTGTACGACATGAGGGGCATGGCTACTACCGAGATCACGGCCAGCTTCCAGTTGATCACAAAAATGGCGATTACACTGCCGATTATACCCACCGGGGCCGACACGGATTCGATGATATGATTGCCCGAGCTTTGAATCAGGCCGACATCATTCGTCATGCGCGACATCAGATGGCCGATGCGCGTCCGCTCAAAGAAGCTCAACGAAAGGCTTTGCAGGTGGGTATACAACTGATTCCTGAGTTGGACTGCGATCTTCTGAGTCGCGGCGGATACGACGTACGTCTGCCCGTAGGTGAAGATCCACTTGAGTATGTGGATGCCGACGATCGCAAGCGCAACGATATTCAGCAGTGAGTGGTTCTTGTTGATGGCGGCCCCTACGACATTGCCTATCAGAAATGCAAACAGCAAGTCTATGCCCTTAACAACCAGCGTGCACACGAGTCCCAACGCGAACAGCCGCCAGTAGGGCGCGAAGTATCCAAGCAAGCGCTTCTCAGCGCTCTTCATATCCTTTTGCTTACCGGTCATTTGCCATCTCTAGAACCGTTCGCGCGGTCTTCTCTATTGCCCCCGGGTCGCCGAGTACCGCCTTTGCATCCGCAAGGTTTTTCAGCATCTGCGCCCTCTCCGGGGTGGGGGGAATCAGCTCGATCATCAGTCCCGCGATCCTCTCAGGCGACGCATCCTTGGCAGTCAACTCAGGGCATATCTCGCGGTCCATGATAATGTTCGGCATACCGATGAACTTAATCCTCTTACGGCGAAGCTTGAACTCCAAAGTCGTGAGCAAGCTGCCCCGGTAGACGATCACCATCGGGCAGCCAAGGATCATCGCCTCTACGGTCGCCGTTCCCGATTTGACTATTGCCGCCCTCGAATGCGCCAGCAGGTCATACGCCATTCCAGGGAGTATCTTTATTTCTTCGCCCGCGATCTTTCTTACCCCCTTCGGATCTAATGATGACGCGAGCGGAATCGCGAATTGCAGACCGGGGATGGACTCGCTCAGCTTGCGGGCGGCATCCGCCTGGGCCGGCAGATTGTGGACGATCTCCTGTTTCCGGCTTCCCGGAAGTAAACCGATGATCGGCCTCTCGGGATCGAGGTCGAATCGCTCGCAAAACTCGGGCTTCGAAAGGGTGGGCCGCACAACATCGAGCAGAGGATGGCCGAAGAAGTCGGCCCTGATCCCCGCCCTGTTCAGCAACTCGGCCGACCACGGAAACGGAGTCACCACCCGATCGGTGACTTCCTTCAGCCGCGAGCCGCCCGAATTCCTGTTCCACGATCCCGGCGGGAAGTAGTAGAGGACCTTGACGCCCCTGGCATGCGCATGTTTGCCCAGCCGAACGTTGAACGCGCCGAAGTCAATGAGCACCAGGACGTCGGGAGGAACGGCATTCAGACGCGCTTTGAGCTTCGAGAGGACGATTGACAGCCGTGGGACGAGCTTCAGGGCCTCCGTGGTTCCGATTGCGCCCCAGGCCGAGCTGTCGAAGAGCAGTTCAACCTCTGCCTCGCGCATCCGACGTCCGCCCACACCGCGAATCACCGCCTGCGGAGCCGCGCGCCTGATCTCGGCTGCGAGGCATGCGCCCTGCAAATCCCCCGAAGCTTCGCCCGCGATGATGATGATTCTCGGGGTGCGGGCGCTCATCTATGTCCGATGCTCGAGCTGTCGGCCTGCGAAACCGAACTTGATGTCTCGCACGAATTCCAACAGGTAATCCCGCTCTGCGCTCGGTTCTATCTCAGTCTCGATGTCCTCGACGGCCTGCGAGAAGTTCAGATTCGAGCGGTAGAGCAGCTTATACGCCTGCCTCAATCCCGACCTGACCTTCGAGGGTATGCCGCTTCGCCGCAGGCCGATGACGTTCAGATCATAGACTTTGGTCGGCCGGCCGTCCGCCATCATGAACGGCGGGATATCCTGGACGACCTTCGAGTAGCCGCCGATCATCGCCAGCTTGCCGATCCGCACGAACTGGTGGACGCCCACCATGCCGCCGAATACCACCTTATCCTCGATTATCACGTGGCCGCTGATGCCGACCGCATTTGCCATCATGATGCCGTTGCCGAGGGAGCAATTGTGGCCGATGTGGCAGTAGGCCATCAGCAAATTCTCATGGCCGATGACCGTCATCTTCTCCTCGCCTGTGGCTCGGTGGATGGTCACGTATTCGCGGACGATATTCCGATCGCCGAGAGTGAGGAAGCTGCGCTCTCCGCCGAACTTCTGATCTTGGGGCCGCCCGCCCAGGATCGCGCCCGAACAGATTCGGCAATCCCTGCCAACCGTTGTCCAGGGCTCTATTATCACCCTCGGCTCGAGTATTGTTCCGTCACCGATTTTGACATTCTCGCCGACGATGCTGAAGGCGCCGATCTCCACCCCGGATCCCAACTCGGCCGTGGGATGAACGATCGCAGTCTCATGTATGATTACCTCTCCCGCCACATCACTTGGCAACGAGAGCCTCGGGCTCTTTAAGGACTCCATGGGGTTCCTCCACCGTATTACGGTCAACCAGGGCGAATATATATTCCCCTTCTGCGACAATCTGCCTGTTCACCCGTCCGGTCACGCGCACTTTGCCGATGTCTCCACGATTTCTGAGAAGCTCTACTTCCGTGATGAGAGTGTCTCCCGGCACCACGGGTTTGCGGAATCGTACTTTGTCCATCCCGCCGAAGTATGCGATCTTTCCGTCATTTCCAGTCATGCTCAGTAGCAGGACTCCACCTACCTGAGCCATCGCCTCCACCACGAGCACTCCCGGCATCACGGGATGCCCTGGGAAATGTCCCTGGAAGAAGGCCTCATTTATGGTCACGTTTTTCAATCCCACAGCACGCATTCCGGGCTCAAGCTCCAATATCCGATCCACAAGCAGAAAAGGATATCGGTGCGGGAGTATCCTTTGGATGTCCTCGATATCCAGCATGCTTACCCTCCTTGCTGCCCACTGGCAGGCAGGCTGCTAATCTTACTTGCGAGCCCGGCATTCAGCGCATGGCTCGACTTTATGGCGGTCACATCGGCACAAAGCCGCTGGCCGATCAATGCCAGGTCCCCGATCAGGTCGAGGACTTTGTGCCGTACAAACTCATCATTGAAGCGGAGTGGGACAGAGTAATGGTCCTCATGGACCACGATCACATTGTCCTCAGTTCCGCCTTTCCCCAGTCCCTGCGAGAGAATGAACCCTATCTCATCGGCCGTACAGAAGGTCCTCGCAGGCGCGATATCTTTCTTGAAAGCTTCCGGATCGATCCTCAGGCTTATCGCCTGCTCGCCGATCATCGGATGCTGGAACGAGATCAGCGCCTTGATGCTCAATCCCGTTCCGGGCACTGCCAGCAGACACTTGTCCCTATCAATGATCCACACCGGCTCATGGAGCACGATCGGCACTGCTTCCGCCTGTTGCTCCACGATCCCTGCGGTCTCTATCAGCTCAACGAATGGTAGCGCATTCCCGTCCGCCGCGGGAATCTCAGGGCCCTCGACCCTGATTCGGACGTTATCCACGCCCATCCCCGCCAACGCCGCAAGCAGGTGCTCGACGGTATGGACCTCGGCGTCACCGATTCCCAGCGTCGTCCCTCGATGGAGGTCGCGGACGTTGGAGACATGCGCCCTGATCTCCTTACCGCCGGCCTCGAAGATGATGCCGCTTCCCTCGTTAGCGGGAGACAGCCGTATCTCGCAGTCCTCGCCCGTATGCAGTCCGCGTCCCCGCATGACGGCGCTGCTTCCCAAAGTGCATTGCCTGATCAACGGTTCAGCCTGTCTTCCAGTTCCCGGACTTGCTTCTTCAGGGCCTTGAGCTGTTTGAGCACCTCAGGCAGCCGATTCTGCGCCGCCTGAGATCTCATCTGATCTTTGTGTGGGCGAGCGGGATAGCCCGAGACGAACTCTTCGGCTTTGATGTCTCCAATCACGCCGGCCCTCGCGCAGATAATCGCATCGTCGCCGATTTTGATGTTATCCTTCACTCCGGCCTGTCCGGCGAGGATCACCCTGTTTCCTATGTGGACGCTCCCCGAGATGCCGACTTGCGCAATGATCAGGCAATCCTCGCCGATCCTCACGTTGTGCGCGATGTGCACCAGGTTATCTATCTTAGTCCCGCGCCCGATCTCTGTTTTGCCGGTTCGCGCCCGATCTATAGTGACATTAGCGCCGATCTCGACGTCGTCGCCAATCAATACCGAACCGATCTGCGGGATCTTGTGGTGCTTGCCGCCGACCCTCGTATATCCGAATCCATCCGAGCCGATGATCGTCCCGCTGTGTACTCGAACATCTTTGCCCATGGTGACATCATGATGAATCGAAACGAATGGATAGATGACCACGTTGTCGCCGATATGGACGTTATCGTCAATGAACACAAATGGGTGGATCCAGGCATTCCTGCCGATAGTGACGTTGTCGCCGATATGGACATTCCTGCCGATCGAGGGGGTTTCGCCGATACTCGCATTCGCGCCCGGAATGCTCGTCGGATGAATGCCGACCGGCCTGTTCTCGGTTGGCGAGAAGACCTCCAGTACCTGCGCGAATGCATAACGCGGGCTGTCAACTGCGATCACAGGTTTGCCCGAGTCACGTGCACCGGTGTTGGTTATGACTGCCGCGGCTCGGGATTTTCGCGCCTGCTCGAATAGTCTCGGCGTCTCGGCAAAGACAATATCTCCGTCATGGGCGTCTTGAATGTCGGCCGCGCCCGATATCTCAACCGTCCCATCGCCGACGATTTCGCCGCCGACGATGGCTGCCAGTTCCTTGACGGATTTTGTCATCATGTGTTATCAACCGGTCACTATTTCTTGTTTAGCTTCTTGAGGACGTCAGGGGTGATGTCAACACTTGAATACAGAATGAACTGCAACGACTTGTTGAACACCACGGTCAGGCCCTGCTCCTTTGCGACTGCCGTTACCGCCGCCTCAATATCCTGAGTGACCTGCTGGTTGGCCTCGATGAGCTGCTTGTTCAGCTCTTCCTCGAACTTGGTCTTGTTATCCTGCAGAGCCGTCTGGACGGCCTTCAGCCGGTTCTCAAGTTCAGCCCTCTGGGTCTTCTCCGCATCGGTCGCGTTCGATTTCTGTTGGAGCGCCTGTAGATCCTGGTCTCGCTGCTTCGAAGTCCCCAGCAGTTCGTCAATCTTCTTTTGCTCGGCATCAGTCTTCTGAGCCTTTGCCTGCAGATCGACTAGCTGCTTGAATTCATCGTCGGTGAGGAGTCTATTGGCGTTTCTGAGTTCCAGCTCGCCCTCCAGCCTGGCCTTCAAGGCATCGAGGTCCGAGTACAACTGCTGCCTCTTGGTGTAGTCCTTGAACAACGAATCGGCGTCAGCAGTCCCGAATATCAGCCCAACCTGCTGCTTTGTATCAGCCGAGAAGACAGGACCGGCAATGATTGCCAGAAGTACTACTGAAACCAGAACCGCCGAAATACCGCGTGATCGCGTCATGATTGGTGATAACTCCTTTCGATTCGTGCAAATCGTTCGATTATATCACAGAGCCTTATGTGCAACAAGGAAGCCTAGAAGGCTTGCCCGATGCTGAAGTGCGCTCGAGAGCCTTCGTTGCTGAAACCATAGTCCAACCGCAATGGGCCGAGCGGCGTCTGCACGCGAATCCCCACTCCATATCCCAGGTTGCCGGAGAAACTACCATCCTGGTTGAAGTTATCTATCAGGTCCGCTCCGCTCGGGCGCTCCCCAGGCGTCGCCATAGTCCACAAAGCCCACGCCGGTCAGGCTCTTCGCGAGCGGGAACCTGTATTCCCCGCTTGCCAGCAGCATGCTTCGGCCCCAAAACCTGTCTTCCTTGAACCCGCGAAGGCTCTCCGCCCCGCCGATGAAATACTGCTCGAAGAACGGAACCTCTCCCGTCAAGCTCCCTGCCATCAGCCTCACCGCAACTCGAGGTCTCTGCTCGTTGAGTTCCTTGCGCGGACCTCCCTTGCTGAAGTACCGCCTGCCGTCAAGGCTGTATTTCACAAACGTGCCTTTCAGATCTTCAACTACGGAAGAAAGGTTCTGTCGCTGGAAATCGGCGTTCCCCACTTCCATCGCAAGCGAGTTATACCCGCCTGCATAGGTGTCAATCTGGGAATCGCGAGTGTCACTGCTAAATCGGCCTGTGCCGCTGATGATGGTGGCGCTCTGATTCAGGTTGAAGAGATCGGGATCGAACACCGTCTCGATGATGCTGGTATCCACGGACTCGCTTCGGAATGTCAGGAAGCCTCTGTTTATTCTGCTGAGCGGCCGGCCGATTGTGATGCTGCCTCCTTTTCGGCGCTCATCATAATCGTTTGCAGAGCTTGTAGTGCCCCCGAACACATTCGAGCTGAACCGGAAAATCAGCTTATTGTAGAGATTCACTCCCAGGGAAGTCTGATGGCTGTCCAGCCAGGGCTCGAAGAACCCGACTTCGTAGCTCGCTCCCCGCTCGCCGCTCTGCTCCCACAGGACATTCGCTTTCTGTGCCCGGCCTCGGAAGTTGTCCTCAGAGACCTTCGCCTGACCCACCAGCCCTTGCTTGGAGCTATACCCCAGTCCCAGCGTCACTGCGCCGGTCTGCTTTTCCTTCACCGGGATCACGATATTCACTTTGCCAATATCCGAGCCCGGCTCGGTCTTGTAGGGGATTGCGCCTTCCAGCTCGAAGATGTTCAGATCATATATGCGCTGGATATCCGCATAGAGCGCCTTCAGGTTATATACGTCGCCCGGTTTCTGCTGCATCTCTCGAAGCACGACGTCTGACTTCGTCTTCCTATTTCCCGTGACCTTTATACCCTCAATCTTGATCTCCATGACGGGGATCTTCAACACCCCGGTCTGAGGGTCTATGCCGATCTCCTCGGTCACGTAGGCTGCATAACCCTCCTTCTCATAGAAGGCCTCGATCGCCTTCACGTCTTGCTGGAGCAGGGTATTGGTATTCAGCACTGAACCCACTGAAGTCCTCATCAAACTCTGCAGTTTCTCCCTGGGTATCACCGTGTTGCCGGAGATACTTATCTCTTTGACTATCGGATTCTCCACGACATTGAACACCAGCCTCACCCCGGAGTCCAAGGTCTCTGTGCCAACGGTCACGCCCGGCTGGAAATAGCCCATGCTCTCGATGGCCTGTTTTGCCTGCTGAACCGTCAGTTCCGAGAAAGCCGCTTCCGGCTTCAGGGTAATGGCGGCAAGTACGGAATCAGTGGAGACATGGTCGTTGCCGGTGATCTTTATCTCCGAGATCGTCTTCTCCTGGGCGACCGCCAGCCCGGTGGAGAGAATCAGCACGATAGCAAGTACCGCCATCAATAGTCTGTAGATGCTATTCCAGCCCACGAAAACATACATGGTTGAGTCCTTCCTCCTGTTATTGTCAATTCCTTGTCTTATTCGTTGCTCAGGTACGGAGCAAACCGCCTCCTGAGTATCCCCCGCCCCCGAAACAAGCGGGCCTTCACCGTTTCGATCGTGAATCCGGTGGCGTCTGCGATCTCTTTATACGTCAATCCCTGCATATCCCGCAGTATCACGACCACTCGGAACTCCGGCGGAAGAGCCTGGATCGCTTCCTGAATCCGGTCCTCCAGATCCTGCCGCTCCACTATCCGCGCGGGGTCGGCAGACCCGTCAACGATCTCCCGGTTATCTGATTCGGGCTCACCATCGAGCGACCGGATCTCATGCCGGTTCCTGCGCTCCAGTTCTTTGAATCTATTCTTGCAGCCGTTGACTGCTATCCGGCATAGCCAGGGATAGGCCGCATCCGAAGTCCCTCGGAACCGGCGATACGCCTTATAGGCTTTTACGAACGTCTCCTGGGTCAAGTCGGCCGCCTCATCAACATCTCCCAGCAGCCGGTACGCCAGGTTAAAAACTCTCTTATGAAACAGCTTGAGCAGCGTCTCAAAGCTTGGACGACCTGCCGTGCTCTCGTTCCTGTCCAGCCGGAGCAATTCGCTCTCCGGCAGATCGCTAAAGATTGTAAGTACTAATCTGAGTACATCGGCGTTCACACCCGACACAACACGGCATCCTATATTCGAGCCCAAGTCTAGACCACATAGTACACTATTTTCCGTGCTCAGGCAACAATCCTTTGCCGCCTCATGAGCACCTTTCCCCTAGAACCTCAACCTGCCTGCCACTCCTACGCTCGTATTGCGGTTTTCGTCCGTCTTGAGGTTCAACTCTATCCCATGCCGAAACCTGTAGGACAGTGTGAGCTCATACAGGGTGTCTGCATAGTCCGGCCGCTGCCCCAGCACCGTTGAGTAATCCACATACAGCCCGTCCCAAAGATGCTGGCCGATCGTCAATTGAAGCGGCTCTCTGTATCCCCCCTCCAGCGCGAACTCCTCCAGGCCCAGGGATGACTCGAAGGCTTGCTCGATGGGCGCGAACACCGTCGGCATCATGGCGGTCGAGAACAGGCCCGAAAGCCCCGCGCCCAAGTTGTTCCTACCTTCTCCCGCCAGAATGCTCAGCAATTGGCTTTGTCCGGTCACCAATGCCACAATCTCGCTCTCCGACAATCCGGGAGGGGAGCAGTCGAACTTCGTCTGTAGTTTGTCAATCGGTCCCTGGGCTATCATTGTCACCGTGTATCTTTCCCTGTGCCGAAGCGTCGTCGGCACGGTCAGCTTGGTCTGTGCGCGCATATCTACCTGCACCGACGGACTCTGAGTCGGTCCCCGGCCGATCGCCAGGGTGCTGCCCGGCAGAATCTTGAACTGCCGCATCGGCAAGATGACCGTTCCGCCGCTTATGTCCAGCGAGCCGTTGATCACCGGCTTGCTCAGCGATCCGCCTATCACCAGCGATCCCACCAGCGGGGTCTTCAGCGTAGCCATATCAAGGTGCATCTTCTTCCCCAACTCTACGCTGAGATCGAATCGCGGGTCCATCGAATGAACGCGGGTCTCCTGGGGCTTCGGCGCCTTGCCGGGAATGCTGACCGAGCCCTCGTTGATGCTCGCAATTCCCCAGATCAGCGGCGATTTCCAGCCTTCAGAAATCTTGAAGTCGCCGTCAATAGTCACCTTCACCGATTCCCCATAGCCATCCGAGAAATCCTTGCCCGAGACCTTCAGGCTCGAGGTCTTGATCCCCAGATCGAGCGCCGGCTTCAGGTCCGCAAATGCGATCGTGCCGGTCACACTGAACGTCCCGCCTTCGGGCGAAGATCCCGTGAACCGGTCAACCTCCAGCCTGTCGCCGGCCAATATCATTCGGGCGGTGATCCCCTGAAGCGGGGTCTGGAGCTTCGGCCACCTGATTTCGCCATTATCCCAGACTATGCTGCCGCTCAAGCCGGGGTTCTGCAATGTGCCGCCCACCTCGACCAGCCCCTCGAACTTCCCGTTCTCCGGCGTCTCGATGGCTATCTTGGTGAACTCCGATAAGATGGCCAAAGCGTCCGCATCCATGTGTGACAGTAGAGATATCGGCCTGTCACGCGGTATGCCGGGTTTCTTCCAATCAACCGGCAGGTAGCCCGTAAGTTTCAAATCATGATTGTCAAGGGTCAGGGTTAGATCACTGATGTTGATCCGACCATTCGCATCGCCGTTGTCAGCCGTGAGTATGCCTGACAGCCGATCGAACTTCGCTCCCCCTATGATGGGGTCTACTATCTCGACGCTGGCTTTCGAAGATACGGAATCTCGGCTTCCATCAGCAACTACTGTTACGTCGGCGATGCCCGAAAAGTTATCGGGTAAGCTCATCCATTCTCTGACAATGTCCATGGAGAGGTTACGAGCGTCCACATACAGGGATATCGCATCCCCCGGTCCGAGACTGCCGTGTCCCGAGAGATTGGTGTCGCCCTCGATTGCCACCAGCTTCTCCAGCGTGGCCTTGTCGCCTTTCCAATTGCCCGCCATTCGGATGGACTTGACCTTGCCTGTGCCGAACCGCATGTCATCAAGCGCAACCTCCGCGTGCAGATCAGGCACGGGCTTGCCGCTGTCCATGGCCATAGTGCCCGAAGCATCTAAGATGTTGATCGTTCCGGTAAGAGGTCGAGGGATTCTCGCCAGCCAGTCCGACCCCTTTGCCGCCGGACTCTTATCCATAAGTGCAAGCACCTGGGCTGCGCTCCCGTCCTGAACTCTGAGGCTTGCTTTGGCGATCTTCGATTTGAAGCCATAGGAGACCTCGGGAATCTCGTACCTAGACTTGCCGTCCGACAGGCTGACATCCGAGAGGACTACAGCATCCCTATCCGCCGACGCCTTCACCATGAGCTCCGTAAACGTCTGGCCGTTGACCGTCAATCCGGCCGAGACGATCTCCATCTTTGCGGACGGATCGGCCAGTGTGCCGGCGACGCTTCCCTTCAGCGAAAGGCTGCCCGACACTACGGCATACGGCTTGAACATACTCTCGAACCGCTCCAACGGCAGCCCGTCGCTATGGAACTCCGCCGATATCTCGCCATCTTTGGCAATCGCGCCCTTCGCCGCCACGACGGCAGCCCCCGAGCTTGCCCGGAAGTCATCCAGCGTCAGGCCATGATCGTCATACCTGAACTTCGCCATCAGGGAATCCAATGTCAGGTCATGATAGGATGCTCCCTCGATGTGGAAGTTCCCGGCGAGCCGCGGAGTGATCGTCGTGCCGGAGATATTCAGGTCGCCGAACAGCAGCCCCGTCTCCAGACCGCCGGTTTCAGAGGACTCCGATAGGTTGCCGAGATTCAGGGCATCAGCCTTGATCGAGATATCCACGCTCGGCAGAATGGAAAGGGGATTCATGATCGTTCCCGAAACGGTCAGCGAGCCCGGGTAGTCATAGAACGCCAGGTTCTCCAGGCTTATCCTGTCACGGCTCGCGTATGCCCTGCCGGAGATTCGCTCGATTCCGATCCCTGACATCATGACGCGTTCAGCGCCCACTTCCCCATCGAATACCGGCGAACTTGTGCTGCCGGTGATCTTCCCGGAGAACTCCGCTCTGCCGACTATGCCCTGCCGTCCACTGGAAACTTCCGCCAGGTTGATCCCCGAACCCGACGCCTGCAGGTCAATCTCGCCGCCTTGCCCGATCGAGCCCGATACTGCGATCGAGCCGCCGGCGGTCTTCGCGCTGAACTCCTTGATCAGAACGATGCCTTTCGAGTACGAGCAGTCTACCCGTCCCTGGTCGAATTCCAGCTCGGCGTAGCTCATTCCGTCCATGCTCCCGCGATAGTCCAGGTCGAAGCTCCCTTTTCGAGCGTTTATGGTGAAGTCCCCGTCACTGGATGCGACCAGACCTTCCTTCGCCAGGAAGGGCAGTTCCGAGGCCAGAACGCGTGTGGCCTTGCCGCTGAACGAGGCGCGAGTGCTGCGGGTGAAATCAATGTC
>Ga0307377_10004307_pt1 | contig 15615 bp, 2 predicted proteins | sample TR3MG_FD_202535 | JGI IMG/M metagenome (GOLD analysis project Ga0307377, IMG submission 202535) | Soil microbial communities from Risofladan, Vaasa, Finland - TR-3 | ecosystem: Environmental > Terrestrial > Soil > Coastal area > Acid sulfate soil | place: Finland: Risofladan, Vaasa | collected... | reverse complement strand
TTTGGTATTGATGGAAAAGGTTCACCAAGATATTATGCACCTAACGAAGAAAATCCTTATATGTACAATACAATGATGGGGTATAATAAAACTGCACCTATGAATAATATGAAACTAAATGAGCAAGCATTTGGTGGACAATTACCAAAGTATCAAGCAAAGGGTTCAGTAAATGTTAGTGATGTTGGTAATTTTGTAAGTAACACTGCACATGCTACACATGCAGCAGAAGGTGCTGCACATCTTCTTAAAAATACTCTTCCTTGGGTAAGTAAAGTTTCTCCTGTTTTATCTAAACTTGCATGGCCTTTAGCAGTAGCTGATGGAGTTTACCAATTTGGTAAATTGACAAATAACACATTTAATACTGCAGGTGAAGAGATACAAACAAATTTTGAAAATAATAATAATACTCAATGGCAAAAGGACCAAGAAAAAGGAGCGACTACAACAAGAATAGCAACAAGAAATCAATTTCCTGAAGCTACAAATTATTATGATGGAGGTGAACAAACATCAGAAGAACAGTTTAAAATGAATGGTATAGAGGATGCATATAGAACACACTTTGATGCAACAGGTTTGAATTCTATTGATCCACAAACGTTACCTTATGGAGTTTCAGATGTAGGTACCAATACTACTGGCTATGGTAATACTAAATGGAGTGATGGTGACGGTGATTATAAAAATGCATATAACAGTAATTCTAGTATATCTAATGCAGCTGGTGTAGATAAATTTGGTGTTAGACGCCCATTTTTAAATAGAATTCTCAACAGAAAAAAAGGGAATATGCGTGTAGCTGATATTAATAATAGATTTGATATTAAAAAAATTAATAAAGAATATGGATCATTAGAAAATCTTTTAGCTACAGGAGAATATCAATTAGATCAAAATGGGGAAATAGTAAATACACCTAATGTAGCATCATTATTTAATAGCACTATTACTGAAGATGGTGATCAAAGTTATAATAAAGGATATGGACGGTTTGTTTTACCAAATGAAGCTAATGATAATCAGGGTGGTTTTTATACACATATGGTTAATAATAATGATGGTAATGTAAATTTCAATCAGACTACATCTAAAAGTGCAGAGGATTATTGGAAAAATTTTGGTCAATATTATGATTCAGACTCGTTACAAAACATGTATTCTAATCCAGATTCAATTAGAATGCTTAATGAAACCGGATTTTATGGGTCTCCAGCTGAAAATCAATACAAAAGATATGGTGGAGATTTACTTAAAGCTCAAGATGGTATACCTAATCCTTCATTTAAAGATTGGGTATTACAGGATCCTATGACACGAAGTGGACCGAATGCTCAAGCAGAATATAATAAACTATATCCAACAGAAAATACACCACAAGTTAATACAAATTTAAATGCTACTGCTATACAGGATCAAAGTCCTTTTCCAGGTTATAATCCACCTGGTCCCTTAGAAGGAGGCCAAACTGATTTTTTAAATACAAATACTCAACTTGGTTCTGATCCAACTTTATCTCCATTTCAACCTCCAAAAGTTACAAGAACAAATAATATTGAAGGAGGTCTTAATAGACTTGCAGATAATAGAGTTGTGAACGCATTTGCTGCAACTTCAAACTTTGGTGTTAAAGCTGCCGGTGTAGCAAATGATTGGTTCAGAGATAAAAGAGTTCAAGAGGCCAAAGCTGATAATTTTATGAACTTTGCTTCTGCTGATGGAGTATATGGTACATATGAAGATCCATTTGCTAAAAGAGGTAATCAAGATCTTAATACTGGTATACTTGGTAGTGATGCTAATAGAGTTACTGGTTTATATCTAACTAAATATGGTGGTGAAACAAATATTGTAAATGTTAATTCAGATATATTAGCTAAATTAATTGCAGCAGGTGCTGACATTGAAATTTTATAATTATGACAAAAATTAAAATAAACAAATTACCTGCAGGTTTTAAACTTGTAAATGGTAAAATTGAAGAAGAAACAAAAATGAAATATGGTGGTAATGTAACAGGTGATCAATTTGATTACGGTTTAGTTACATCACCACAAAATTATTATAATGGTGTTAATTCTGATGAAAATGTTAGATATAGTTTATCTAGTGTACCAAGAGATAAAGCTAATATTGAAGCAGAAGGAGGAGAAACTGTTCTTACTGATTTAACAAATGATGGTGCATTTGGTCTTTATAATATTACAGGTCCTAGGCATTCTAAAGGTGGGGTACCTATGTTTTTACCTGAACAATCTTTTATTTATTCAGATACAGATAAAATGAAAGTTACTAAAGAAGAGATGGCTAAGTATGGTATTGAAAGCAAAAATAAAATGACACCAGCAAAACTATCTAAACGTTTTGGTTTAAATGAATACTATGCATCTATGAATAATGAGTTTGCTGATGATATTCAAGTAAGAAGTGTAGAGATGATGCTTAATAAAAATATGCATAAATTATCTGAATTAGCTTTTTTACAAGAATCAAAAAAGAAATTTGAAGATGGGGTGCCTTTAGCAGCTCATCCTTATCTAGTTAGACAAGGTATTGATCCAATAGAATTTACTGCACAGATTGAAAAGACTACTAAGAAAGAAGCTCAAATGAAAGCTTTTGCTGCGTTGCCTCCTGAAAAACAAGAACAATTAATGCAGTTACAAGAAATGATGGCTCAGGCTGATCAACAAGTTCAGCAACAACCTCAACAACAATTATTTCAAGATCCTTCAATGCAGCAAGATGCAATGGCTATGGGGTATCCTAATGAAGAAGAAACTCAACTGGGTAAATATGGAACTGAGTTACCACAGGCAATGTTTGGTATGAAAGGGTTAAAATATGCAAATCCTTTTATGACAAACAGAGATGAAAAATTGCAAAATGATTTAAGTGAAATGACGAGTATGGCTAAAATATTTGCAGGAGGAATGGCTTATGGAGGTGCTACACATAAAATGCCTGAATCTGCTTTTGAAGCAAGATTTGGTAGAGAGTTAAAAAAATATCAAGATGGAGCAGAACCTGCAGAATGGGAATCTTTTTATCCAGATGGAACAGAAGAATCACAAGTTGAAGAAATACCATTAACTCCTGAAGAACGTAAAGAACAAACAAATCCTTTACCTAAAGATCACAAAGATTATAAAAAAATGCAAGAGTTTATTGATTCAGGAAATTATAAAGTTACAAAAGGTGCAATTGTTGATGGTGTTCAACAGTATAGTGTTCAAGAAATTGTAACTGAAGAGAATGCTCAAAAAAATCAAACATTTAATAAAAGCAAACAAGAAGAAAAAACTAAAACAATAGTGACACCTGAAGTTGTAGGTACAGGAAGTGTAGCAATTTATAGTCCATATACGAAAGGATCCAAACAAGCATTAGATTTATCTAAAGTAGGATATTTTCAAGCTGGTAATTTATCAGGGGGAACTAGACCTAAACAACAGGGTAAAACAGGTAATGTTTATGGTTCAGACGCTATTGAAACTCAAGAAGCAGAAGCAGATTTTTATGAAAGATGGGGTGATATTATAGATCAAATACCTGGTTTTGATTATTCTAAACTGGATGCTAAAACACAACCACAAGATGTAGATGAGAATGGTGAACTTTTATTTGATGAAAATGGTAAACCTGTAATGAATACTCAATGGGAGCAATTTCAAAGGTTAGCAGAAAAAACATCAAGACAGGAATGGATAGATGCATTTGGTAATGATAAAGATTATAAACCATACTTTACTGACAAAGGTAGTGGATCTGGTTTTGATAATCAACTTGGTTTACATACTTTTAATGCTCCACGTTTTAGACTCAATCCTGAAAAAGAACTTAATCAAACAAGTTTTGGAGTTGACATACCACCACCACCACCACCTCCTCCTCCTCCACCTCCGCCTCCACCTGTAATAAAGGATCCACCTAGATCAGTGCCTTGGAGACAAGATCAAAATAATTTAATAGCATTAAGTCAGATTGATGATGAATTATATTTACCATGGAGACCGGATTTAGAAAATGTAAAAATGGATTATGTATTAGACAATTGGCAAGGTATAGCTAATTCAAATAATGCTACTGCAAGTACTTTAGCTTCTGCATTAGGTGCTGCTGGTGGACCTCAAGCTATAGCTAATTCAGATATTGCAGGAAAAACTTTTGAAGCAAATGCAAAGGCAATAAATAAAATTAATACAAATAATGTTGGTATAATGAATCAAGTAGCATCATTGCAACCTCAATTTGATGCAAGAATTAACGAAGCAAATCTTAAAAATAAAGTAGGTGTTTATGATGATACTCAAAAAGTATTACAAAATCATGATAATTTTTTAAATTGGAAGATTGGTCAAAATGCTGAATTACAAAATAGATTACTTACTAATCAAGCTGACACATTTAATTTTAATAGGACACTTGATAATTTTGCCATAGATCCTCAATCAGGTGGGCAAGGTTATCTTACTAATCCTAGAGGACTTGAAAAAGTTGGATTAAATTCATATGATGATAGAGTAAGACAATTTTATACTTCTGCTGCAGAGTATGAAAAAAATGTAGGAAGTCCCATGACAGCTGAAATGCTTAATTCTACGTTTCCAGGTATGAGGCCAACTGAAGAACAACAAGAACAATTAAGATATCAAAAAGAGATGCAAACGAGAGGGTTTGATCCTTATTCAAATCCTTATTTAATTCCAGATACAGAAAAAAAACCTGAAGGAAAGAAAGGAAAAGAAATAAAAAGAATGATAGTACCATTTTATACAGGAAAGATGGGTTTATAAACTTTAAAAGTGTTTATGATAAAATAGTTAAACTTAATAAATTATTATAATTTTGCATTATGGCAACATACGTACCCGGAGTAGAAACATACTTACCAGATATTAAACCATTTACACCAGACTATAAATTTTTGTCTGCTGTAATGGATATTAGACAAGATAAATATAATATTAATTGGAAGGCAACCAATGATATATACAATAAAGTAGTTTATGCAGGCTTAAGTAGAAAAGATACTACAGAACAAAGGAATCAATATATTAACAATTTAGGGCCTTCTTTAGAAAAAATTGCAGGTATGGATTTATCATTGTCACAAAATGCTGCTTCAGCTAAAGCAGTATTTGCTCCATTTTTTGAAGACAAACTTATTGTTAAAGACATGCTTCAAACTGCTAACTACAGAAAAGAAAAGGAATATGCAAATCATTTATTGAACCATCCGAATTTAAAACTACAAGATAAATATTCAGCATTGGGTGTTAAAGGATTAGATTATAGAATGCAAGATTTTATAAATGCTAATCCTGAAGAAGCATTAAGATCACCTTTACCTAAATATGTTGAAGATGCTAATTTATTTAAATTAGCTAGTGAAGTTTTAGCTGAAATGAAACCTCCATTAAAAATAAAAATAGGTGGTCTCCCTATGACAAATCAAGATGGAACTGTTAATCCAGACTGGATTGTTACTCAACAAAATGGTGATTTAGTTGTAGGACCAGCATTACAATATATTCAAAATACTTTACAAAATAATCCGAAAGTTCAACAAGCATATAGAGAGCAAGCATATGTTGCAAGTAGAGATGCTGCTGCTGAGGGCATGGCAAACGGTATATATTCAACTGTTAAACAAGGTCAAAATGAGTGGGCAAAACAAACGATTGCTACTATAGAAATTGAGAATGCAAAAAAATTAGCAGAACAACAAAAAATATTGGATGAACAACAAAAAATTAATGATAATTGGACAAATTTTGAAAAAACAGAGGGTATTATTCCTGGTTCTGATGAAGAACAAATGATGAAAGAAAAACAGGCTGGTTATGAAGTAACAAAAGCAATGTTGGATAACATGACAAAAATTGTAGATGTTTCTGGTAAACCCCTTTCTGAAAATCCAGATGCTCTATTAGATAGAGCTTATCAAATGATGATGTATAATAATATGGGAAAAGATATGTTAGCTGCTGCTCAAAATTTTAGTATGAGAGAATTTGAATATGAACCTAAACCAAATAAATTTGCATTACAATCATATGATTTACAAGGTAAACTAGCTCTGGAAAATGCAAGAGCTACTAATGCAAGAATGCTAGAAGAACTTAAACATGAAAATGAACTGAAAGAAATTGATTATAAAATAAATGCAGAAGGAGGGGGAAACAATCCGCTTGCTGAATATTTTAAAGGGTTGACTATTAATACAACAGGGGGAGCAAATACTACAGAATTTACAGTAGACGAAGACGGAAATATCGATCCAAATGCAGATATAGTTTTTGACCATACACTAATTCCATCACTTGATCAACTTAAAAAGACTGATCTAGCTAAAGTAGATTGGATAACAGATGCTTTAATTATTTTAAATCCTAGTGGTAATGACGGTAAACAAAATTATAATATTGAAATAGGGGGTCAAGAATTTACGGGTAGTATTGAACAAATCAAAAATAAATTATTAACAGAAGAAAATGGGCAATTTGTAAATAAAGGATCAATTAATACTATATATGATGCAATGAGTAAAACCATACAAGATAATGAATCAATGAAAGAAAAAAATCCAAGTCTTGTAAAAACAATAAATTATCAAGAGAGTAGACAAAATTCATTTGCAATTGATGATCAAGTAAACTCTATTAATGCTTTCACTCAATCTGCATATCAAATACAATTTGACACTTATAATACAGTTAAAGGTAAAGATAATACGGGTTTATCAACAGATGCAAAAGGTTGGTTGAATGCTGGAATGCCCGATATATGGGTAAACAATGGTGGTGTATTACGTCCATTAACTAGAGATGAATATTATGAAAAAGTATTAAAATTAGTGAAGGAAGGCAAAGTTACTAACTATGATGAAAATGGTATTGATACAGGTACAAGTAATAAAAATTATAAGATAAAACAACAAGTAGGAACTGGTCAATATGCTGATATTAAGACTGCTGATGGTGTACAAAGGAGAGAAATTATGAGAACTGTATATGATGTAGATTTAAAGGCAGTACAATCAGAGGCTTTTGAATTATATGATGAACTTAAAGGTCTTATGAATCAAGCTCTTACAGGCTCTAAGGGAAATTTTAAGACTGCTACCTACAAAAGTAAACAACAAGATTCTGATATTGGTACAGCAAGTTATAATCCTGAATATAGTGTTATAATTGACCCTAAAGTAAAAGATAAAAAGGCTTTTCAAATGGCAACTGATTTGTTAAATCAAATTGATTACTTGAGTAAAAAAGGTTTACAACCAATATATGTTTCGGGAATGCCTGGTGAGGGTGAAATAAAAAGTGATAATGGTTTAAGCAAAAGAGTATTGGAAATGTTTAAAGCTGATTTAAATAGTTATCTGATGAATCCTGAATCTGGTAATTCAGTACCTATATTGCCAAGAGCTGAAATTTCGTATAGTCCAGTATATGGTGCAACTGATGATGGAAAAAAAGAAACTGCTGGTTATTTTATTCAATATAATGATGAATGGTTACAATCTAAATTTAAAGGTTCTATTTCAACTACAGGTGAGCAATATGGAGCATTAAATTCTACTGAAATTAGGCAAATGAAGAACGGTACATCTATTATTTTTGAACAAAAATTTGATATAAGTCCACGAAATAATGCTACTGCTAGTAATTATAATTCATCAGTATTGGCTGGTATTGCTACAAGTGATAATAATACTTATACTGTAAATCCAATTGATGATAATGGAAATTCTGTTGGCACTTACAAATTTTGGAAAGCAGGTAAATTAGATTATCGATTAAATTGGCAATATAATGTATATGATGGAGATGGTAAATTTAGTTTAGGTCCAGAACAAACAGTAAAAATTACAAAACCAGATGATATGAGTGGAATACATATTGGTAGATTGCTTGATCAAAAACTAGAACAAATAAAAATCATAATGCAAGATCAGGCTAATAAAAATTATACATCATTTAATAAAGATAAAAATATAAATAATTCAAAAAAAAAATAAAACTAAGTTAAAAGTATAAATGGAGAATGAATTTCAAAATAGCACTCTTAATAAAGCTATAGAAAATAATCAAGTTAATGAAAGTGTAATACCAAAAAATACACCTTATATTCCTGTTGAAGACATGTTTTTAACAAGTGAATATGATGCATTTATCGATACTGCTGACGTTAATGCAATGCAAAGATTGGAAGAAATAAAACCAATGATTGCTAAATATGGTATTAATGCAATGGCTAATATGGGTGTTGCTAGTCCAGGTTTAGCTACCGATACCTATAATCCTGTAAAACAACAACAAGATCCATTGTATCAAAATACTATAGAAGATTCTAATAATTACATACGTTTAGCTATGTCTGGTGCATTTGATGAAAAACCAGCACCAGGTAGAGAAATTGTTTCTCCTATATTAGGAGATATGCGTAAAGATAATTTTATAAGATATTACAGTCATCCAAAGTTTAATGAGTTGGGATTCTCACCGTTTGCAGATATGGAAACTACTTATAATGCTAACTCAACAGTTTATGATGATTATACTAGAATGTGGGGTCAGTATTTAAGTTTAGCTGGTGTAGGTCTTAAGAGTAGTTATAGAGCTATAAATGATATGATGGGAAATAATTATCTTGCTCCAGACTTAAAATCAGCTGATGAATTTACGGATGCTATGAATATTGGTAATTCTTCTAGGGGAGGTACAATGGCTTGGACTAATAACTTCCTATTGAATTCTGCTTATACAGTTGGTATTATAGGTTCTATAGCTATTGAAGAAGTTGTATTAGCTTCTCTTGCAGGTGCACAAGGTTTTTTAAATCCTGCAGCAGATGCATTACTTGCTACTAGAACAGTACAAAATGTAGGTAGACTTAGAAAAGGAATAAAGACTGTGACAAATAGTTTTATGCTGCCAAGATTAGCTTCCTCTACTAGAGATATGTACAATACTATGAAAGGTGTTGAAAAAGCTAGAGATTTTTGGACTATGGCTGGTGGAGGTGGTAAAATTTTAGGATTGTTTGCTCCAGAAACTGTTGCAGCAATAAAAAATTTAAAGACTGCTCAAAATGGTGCTCAAAATCTAACCAATTTGGCAAAAATGAGTAATACATTTGGTGGTTTTTATAGAGACGCAAGATCTTTAAATTATGCATTAGCAGAAAGTAAACTTGAAGGAGGAATGGTTTACAATGATATGATTAGAACTGGAGCAGGGATGAAACTTAAAGAAAATGATGGTTCATTAATTACTCCTGAACAGATGAGTGATGTACATGATGCAGCAGATAGAGCTGCATTTAAGACAACATTAATAAATGCACCTATTATATATGCTACAAATCAACTTGTTTTAGGTACTGCTTTTGGTGGTTTTAATAAATCATTGGCTAAAATATTTAATGAACAAGCATCAGGAATAGCTGGAAAAATACTTAAATCTGGTGGTAAAACTGTTAACCCATATACGTATGCTGGTGAGGGTATTACAGGAGTATTTAATTCTGTAATTAAAGCAGGAGTTAAAGGTAATACAAAAAATGCTGCCATTGCTGGTATAAGATATTTTTCTCAAAATTTTGGTGAAGGTATTCAAGAAATTTCTCAAGAAGCAATTTCTCATGGAACAAAAGAATACTATACTGCATTATTAGAAAATCCATTGCTTGGAGGAATAAATTTAACAAGCCAAAGTATTAAATCTGCTATAAATGCTCAATTTACTGCTCGTGGATTTGATGTATTTATGTCAGGATTTTTAATGGGTGGAATTGTTAAAGTTCCTCAAAAATTATTTTTTGAAGGCATACCTGCTATATATAAAATAGCTAGTGATCCTCAAGCATATAAAGAATATAACGCAAATAAAGAAAATTATATTAAAAGAGTTGTACAATCTTATAATGATATACATAACTCACAAGTAAAAGATCCTTATTCTATATTTGATCCTAAAAGTTTTGGTTTTATAATACAAAACGAACTTGCTAATGAGGTAATAGGATCAAATGTGAGTATAAGTATGTTTAATAATGTTGATGCTAAAGATCATGCTAAATTTCAACAAATACATGATGTATTAAGTACAGGCGGTGCTCATTTCTTTAAACAACAGATGAAAGATTTTATGAAGTTATCAGATGCTGAGTTAGCTGAAGCATTTCCTACTAATAAAAAAGAAATCAAATCTGGTAAACTAAGAACACGTTTTCAAGATATGGTTAATCAAATTGATAGAACAGAAGATAAATTCAATGACTTTAATGATCTCTATCCAAATCCATTTGATAGAAATATATACAATCCAAAAACTCAAAGTAGACAATATCAACAAGAGGCATTAAATGAACTAACTCATAACCATATGAGATATTTATTTATGTTTACTGATGATGGTTTTACTAGAGCTTTAGAAAGAGCAGATAGTATTTATTCAACTTTAGCAGCAGAACCATTATTTGAAAAGATGGCTGCTAGTGATATTACAGTATTATTAAGTAAAGAAACTATTAACAAAGAATTAGTATTGTTGAAGCAAGAAATAGATATTCTTTCTGATGACAAATCACAAGTTGGATTAGTAAAAGAAAAAGCAGAAAAATTTAAGAGATTAGAAATTCTGCAGTCTATTTTAAATGATCCAAAAAATTTAACTAAAGATGGCTCTTTTGATAAAAGAAAAGCTAAAGCCCTTAGAAAAGATTTTCATAACTATGTAAGATTTATGGCTAAAACAGCAGGTTCATTTGTTAATCAAGAAGCTATAGATAATGCATTAATTCAAATAATAGATCACAATCAATTAACATCAAGAGCAAAAGTTTATGATAGAACAATTGAAGCTCTTCTCAATCCAGAAAAATTTAATGATGTGGCTGAGAGAACTTCAAAATCTATGAAAAGTATTTATGATGATATAGAAAATAAATATAAGGAATCATTAGAGAAATATATAACAGTTGTAGAACAAAATCAATTACTTAATCAAATATCTGCTATAGAATCACCTAATGGAAATCCAATTCCTGATCCAGATGAAGTAATTATGTTTGGTACTACAGGTGATGCTAGTTTTTTAAAAACTTTTTTTAATTCAAGTGGAGTATTAACTGAAGCCTATGATGGTGAAACATTAAGACAGATTAATAAACTAATATCTATATACAATGAGATATCTAATTCAAATAAAGTAAATACAAAAACTGAAGATGCACAATCTGAAGAAACTAGCGAGGATGTTGAAAGTTTTTTAACTGAAAACAATATTGATATTGCATTGCCAGCAGTTGACTCAATTGAACTAAATAATATACTTAAGAAAGCATATAATAAATATCTTGCTACGCAAACAGTTTTAAGTGAATCATCAGTTAAATATGAAGAATGGATTAATACTACTGAAGCACAAAATTATAGATTGGCATTTAATACTATAAAAAAAATATGGATAGCAAATGATGAGTTAATCAATTCTAATAAAAAATTATCACAAGAAGATATAAAAAATGATATTGGATTAATTGACTGGTTAAGATCTGAAGAAGGAAGGAATAATGATTTAGTTGCTGAAATACTAGAACAATTAAATATATCATTGTCAACTATTTCAGGTCAAATTGAAGCATTACCTGCAGAAGGAGAAATTTTTAAAGGTAATAAAAATACTGTTATTATTAAAATAGGATCAGTTGTATCATTACGTGAAACAAAAGTAATAGATCCAAGTGGTAAAGAAAGTTCTATATATGAGATAATTGATAATAAAACAGGAGAAAAATTATCTATTGACGTATTAAAATCTTTAGATATAATATCAGATGAGTTTGGTATCTTTATAGATAAAGTTGAAGCAATCAATGCTTGGAAACAAACTCAAAATCAAATGCCTAATGATGGTATATTTTCTTTTGATGGTGTTGATGGCCTACACTATGGTGCTAAAGTTTATAAAAATGGTATAGAGTATACTGTGATTAGTAAACCGGAATCTGTAGTAAGTAAGAATAGATTAGTTTTAATTCCATCTGATACAATAAATTTATCTTCTGAAGAAAAGAAAGAACAAAAAGTATATATAAATTTAAGTGAGGGAGAATTTAAAAATTTTTATAATCTTCAAGAACTTGATTTTAAAATTTTACCTAAAACTACTTCAAGAGTAGATTATGCAGAATTTATTACACCTTATGGTCATAAAAACTTAAATGAAACAGATTGGAGTTTAGCTAAAGAAAGATACTATGCAATTTTAGGAGTATTGAGTCAAGAAGATTTAAAAAGTCTTGAGTTTGTAGTAGAGATGGATCCTCAATCAGGTGAATTAGGTTCACAATATGTTTCTCCCGGTAAAGATCCAAATCCATATATTGTACGTAAAAAATCAAAATATATTATTGGTATCAGAACAAACAATCCAACAGTACAAGAAAAAATTGATGCATTGTTTTTAGAAGGTAATAAATTGTATAACATTGCACCTTCAGATAATCCTAATAATGTATTTGCAAATTTACCTAATGAAAATTATGAATTTTTTGGTGGCACTGTAGAACAAAATAAAATGAGTAGGGAGCAATTGCTTCAGACAATTGATATCCCTAAAATATTACAACAACAATTAACAAAAGAAGAAATATTAAAAATTGTTAAGGATAATCTAACAAAAAATTCTTTATTGGTATCTGAAATAGATAAATTAATGGCTGCACGAAATGAAGATATAGCAGGTGCACCATTAATACTGACTCAAGATCAATTACCAAATGGATTATCTTTTGTTCCTATATTAGGAAATGTTGTTTATGACAACAACTCAACTAGAAATCTTAAGGAATTAGAAAACCAAGGTTCTGCAGATGAATTGGGTAATTATTTAATTTATCAACTGGAGAAGGGTAAGACTGATAGAAATCCAATTCCTCTTAGTAACTTACAAGAAGGTAAAGAAAAAGAAGCTTTAATTAGTAGAGTTAACCAAGCTTTAATTAAACAAGGTATTTTTGAAAACTTATCAAAAGGTAGTGATGCATATATGGCTGCAGTTCTTATTTCTGACGGTACATATAGATTAGTTAATTTAAAATCAAATGAATTTAATTCTGATTTATTAACTCAGATATTTACTGATTTAATTGATAGAGCTCAATCTACACAATTAAAAAATCCAAATGGTGAAGACAAACAGATTAATACGAATTTTAATGATGAAAAAATTAAACAAAAATTACATATTACAGGTTATCCTGGCATTAATTTTAAACTAACAGCAGATATATATGGTAAAGTACAATTAACAATTAAAAAAGATGATAAATATACAGATGTAGTATTAAGTAAATCTGAAGTAAGTGATAAAAAACTTTCTGTAAATGAAAAAATTGATATTTTAATTAAACGTGCAAATGAGACTGATGCATTAAAAACTGCAATAAGTAGCCCAGAAGCTGGAAATAAAGTTGGTTTAGTATTAACAACAAAAAACTTTAAAGTTTCATATAGTAGAGAAGTTTCTATTGATGAGTTAATAGAAAAAACTGTAACTAATGTTAAGCCTCAAGTAGTAGGAGTTTCTAAAATACAATTGGGTGCAGATTCAGCAGCTATACAAATGAAAAGTACTTCTACTCAAGGAGTATTTACACCAACAGAAAGATTTACAGATGCTGAAGGAAAGCCAATTAATAAAAATACTAAATTAAGAACAGGTAATACTGTTGCTGAAACTCTTCCAATAAGTGAGGAAGTTGAATCTGGTATATTAGATTTAGAGCAAGAACAATTTGATGCATATAAAGCAGATGATTTTAATAAATTACCGAGTGAAATGCTTGACCACATTGCTAATAAAATAGTTAGAGGTGAAGAATTCAATGATAGAGAAAAAACAGTTTATTCTGTTAAAGCTACTAATATTGAAATTAAGGTTGTGTTATTGGGTGGAAGACCTGATACTAAAGCTGATATAGAAAGAAGAAGACAAGAAGAATTAAAGCAAAATAAAAAGCTTAGGGTTCAAGATATGAAAACTAAGGTCGCAGAAAAATGGAGTACAATAAAATCTGAAAGTGAAGAACTTAGAAATTATATTAAAAATGAATTTGCAGAAAAACATAATTTAACTCAAGAACAAATTGATGTTTTAATAGAATTTGTAGATATGGGAGAAGAAGATATAAATTCTAACCCTTATGTTTATTTTGAAGATTTTGAGGACAGACCTGATTTAATAAAAAAATACAATCTAAGGGAACAAACTATTAAAGATAGTAAAACTCAATGGGCAAGACTAAAATATAAGTTTCCGAATCTTACACAAAAGCAAATACTTGCTATTGGTAGTATTGAAGATATTTCTGGTTATATAGCAAGACAACAAAAAGGTGCTTTATTATCTGAAATAGAGGGAGAATCAGGATTACCTAATAATATGGCTGAATTAAATGCTGCTAAAATCAACGCTAAATATGATGCAGAACTAGCTGCTTTAGGTACAGATACTAAAGCTGATATAGTAGTTTCTCCATTAACTGTACTTACAAATAAAAGAGATAACCTTAAAGAAGAACTTACTAAAGGTAAACCAGTTGGACAACATAGAAAAATTTTACAAAATAGTGAAGAATATCAAACTTTACTTAAGCAGATAAAAAACTTTGGTGATCAAGCTAACAAAATAATTAAATTACTTGACTCCCAAGATGTTCAAGATATTAATACCTTTATGGGATGGGCTGTTGAAAATCTTCCTGATTTTATTACTATTGAGGATATTAATACTCTGGGTAATAATATGAAAGCTGGTGGAGTAAGAGTTGGAGCATTTGCTTTAAACTTGCATGACTTAGCTGGTAAGTTAAATATTTCTGGAACATTATATACAGGAGCTAAATCTCCATTTAGATATCATGAAGCATTTCATGGTGTATTTAGAATGTTGTTAACCGATGTAGAAATTAAAAAATATTTAGCTATTGCTAGAAAAGAAGTAAGAGCAAATCTAAGAGCAGAAGGTAAAAGCTTTGAGGCTGAATTGCAAAGATTCAAAAATTCAGCAGATACTTATTCTAATATGAGTCCTGAAAGATTAGAACAAGAATATTATGAAGAATATTTGGCAGATCAATTTGAATTATTTAAAGAAAATCCTAGAGCTACTAAAACAGATAGTGCAATTAAATCTTTATTTACTAGAATTCTTGAATGGATTAAATCATTATTTAATTCATATCATAAAACTGAATTACTTACTTTATTTGAAAACATTGATGCAGGTAAATTTAAAACTTCAGCTTTAGTATCTAATCAATTCACTAATGGTTTGGCTACTGGTGTAACATTAGAAGCTAATGCATTAATACCGTATGAAAAAGTTGAAGATAGTAATAGTCAAGGTTATCTTTTTTTAAATAGTGCACTAGCAGATCCTTTAATAAGAAGTATTGCAGCAATGTACTTATCAAGAGTTTCTAAAATAACTACATTTAACACTACTAGATCTGAAGTTTTGGATGGTGTAATTGATAACTTTTATGAATTATATCATACGGATAGTGCTATTAATGTAGATAAAACAGAAGAACAAA
>Ga0307377_10004305_pt1 | contig 15620 bp, 18 predicted proteins | sample TR3MG_FD_202535 | JGI IMG/M metagenome (GOLD analysis project Ga0307377, IMG submission 202535) | Soil microbial communities from Risofladan, Vaasa, Finland - TR-3 | ecosystem: Environmental > Terrestrial > Soil > Coastal area > Acid sulfate soil | place: Finland: Risofladan, Vaasa | collected... | reverse complement strand
CCCTCCTGGCAACATGGAGCTGGTTATCACGATCGGAAAACGATCCAGGCTCGGTAGGACCGAGGGGGAAAGATGTAGTCCCATGCGGCCTGACCGTTCTCCGGTGAATACCTTAGCGCAATAAACAATACAAATCTATGCCTATATATTATTATTAAAACCACAGATCGACCGCCCCGCAGCCTTGGGCGTTCGTTTGGTGCCGTCGGCGCTGAACGGGTCTGTGAGAAAGGTGCTTTTCCAGGCAATCAGCAATGGATGGAGGTTGACATGACATTCGGAGTTGAAGTGGCAAGAATGCTCACCCTTGCAATGGTTGGCGCTGCTGGCGTCGTCACGGTTTCTTTTCTGGTTGGTGCATTAGGTTGGTTGTTCGTCAAGTCTATTCCATGAACTGCAAGATAAGGCGATAGAGTGCCCTAACCCATTCTCACACCACCCGCAGCTCGGCCACCCCGCAGCCTTGGGCCTTCAGCCACCGCGCCAGGCTGTCGAGACTCGCCCAGGTGCGGACTTCGGTGCGGGCCGATTTGATGGTGGCCTCGTCCATGCCCAGCTTGAGCACCACCGCCCAGCGCTCCCTGCCGTTCCACGGCGCGGGCTGAATGGTCACTTTACGGACGGACCCGGCGTTCACCAGTATCCGAAACGTTTCTTCGCTGATGCGCTGCATGTGGCTCAGGCGGCGCTCTCATGGTGCCGGGTCTGGTCTCCGATCCCGGCGAGCAACCCGGCCACCAGAATATCCTCATCCAGCTCCGGCCAGTGCAACCCGCTACCGCCGCCACTGATCTCATAAACCGCCCGCTGTTCGGGCGTGGCCCGCAACAGACGCGGGAAATAGGCCAGGGGCACGCCCAGAGTGCGGCCATCCAGCAGGTCCACCCACAGCATCTCCCCCTCGAAACGCACTGCCTTAGCTAAAGAACCCATGCCATGCCTCCTCGATCTCCTGCCGCCGTTCGGCCACGATCCCGGCCAGTGTGCCCTGCTCCTGACTGTTCAACCCGTAGCTTTCCGCCAGACACACCTCCGGGTACAGCCAGAACTTGGCGACCGCCGCCCCTTTGCGCACATGGACATGCACAGGCTCCCGAGGATTTCCCTCGTTGGAGTAGAAAAAGAAGGCATACCCCTGTACGCGAAAGACGACGGGCATAACTGATCTGACTTCCGTGTGAACACTTTAGGGCAAAGTGTACCGCATGTCCGCGAAAACCTCAGCCCCGTGACCACATCCCGCCCCCCCGAAAACTTCACATAACACCTGATTCCACGCAGTTGCCAGCAGGGCATCGGTTCCTTAAGATTTTCCGCATGAGCAAACTCCACAGCCAAGATCGAGACCGCGTTCTGCAATGCCTCCAGGATGGTCCGAAAACCGCCCATGAAATGGCCCTTCTGCTGCGGCTCAGTGCGCCCCGAGTCGGCGCACTAGTCCTGGACCTGAACCGAAGAGGCTTCATCCGCTCTGCCCGCTGTACGGTCGGGTCCAGAGGCAACACCGTGAATCTCTGGGATCTGCCAACACCCCAGGAAACCCCGCTATGAAAGCCAAATTCAAAGACGCCACACCCGACGCCACCCTCTGGATCAAGGATCACGGGGAATGGAAAGCCGTCACGGTGACGGAAGTGCGCCCCGGTGGTAAGGGCCACAAGGTGGCGTGGACCGACGCCGAAGGCAATCCTGGCAAAAACGCACTGAACACCATGTACGCCCAACCCAAAGACTGACCGTTATCCCCAAAATCTGTGGGGCACCCTGTGGGCAATACCGACAAGACCCTGACCGGGATATGGAAAGCGCCAAGGCAAAAAAAAGCAGCACCCTCTCCCCAGACCCCTCACCCAGCCCGTACAGGCCAAACCAGCCGCACTCCGTAGCTGTAACGACTACGGATGACTGGCCTCTGAGGCCTAATTCGACGGTGAACGTCGACAAGCGGATGATAGCCATATGCCTCGCAATCATTTTCCGGCATCCAATTGAATTTTAATGGACTGATAAATTTATCGTTTTTCAGCGCGCACGTGCGCAGCCGCCGCAGCCTCCGCTGCCGCGCGCGCTGTGTCTTTGGCCTCCTGAACTTGGGCTTGTAACTCAGTTAGCTTGCGCTGATTCACCGCATTTTGCCGATGCAGTAATATTATCGGTGCAACCTGAACAAGGGTTCTGCGCGCTGCCTGCTGCTTCTCCAGGATTTCTGCATTTTCGGCATGAAGCTTCGCTTCCATCTCTGCAAACCGTTTGGCAGACTGGTCGTTACTTGTTGTTGGAGCACCGACGACAACCTTTGCTCCTTGGCACGGCTTATCCTGAAACAAGTTGCCGCATTGGTAAATATCTGCATGTGCGGATACATTGATAATGAGCAGAGAGACCGTTAATACTGTACAAACATTTATAACCGTCATGTCTTATCGCCCCATATTTTAGTCGATGTGAGGAGTATAGACCGAAGTGGGGCCCCTGAGAAAACGGAAAAAATCGTACACTATGCTTTCTGGAATCCAGTAAACATAGGCGTTTAGCCGCAATACTGTTTAGTTAGTGCGATTTCTGTGGGACTATAGCTGTAACGACCTGCATTTAAAAATGGTCGGACCTGCATTCAACGGGTTTTTCGACCAGAGATAATTGCGACCAACGGTGGCCACAAACCAGAATTAACTGCGAGTGACCAGACGACGCCAATCCTCATGGTTCAGCCCGAAAAGGCTCTGGTTTGATCAGGTGTAAAATATAATGTCATCGGCTATCTAGCCAGGGCAGATCGGCATGTCGGTACGTCCAATAAGCCACCAGGCCCAAGCATAGCGGTACTTTGAATGCTGGAAAGGGATGGCGGACTACCGAAAGACCTACTTCAGCACAGGATGAAAGCAGCCCGTGTGGGTCCAATAAACCCCCGTTTTTTGGACCGGTAGAAGAGTATCCAGGCATCTGGTCACTCGCAGTTAATTCTGGTTCGTGCAAATGGAATGCAGGTCGATATGGATGAATGCAGGTTCATTCGCAGTTAATTCTGGTTTGTGGCCACCGTTGGTCGCAATTATCTCTGGTCGAAAAACCCGTTGAATGCAGGTCCGACCATTTTTAAATGCAGGTCGTTACAATTAACTGCAACTGACGGGCCTTCGTGCTCACATTATTTGCGTCTATGCTCGCAATCATCCGGTCGTGCTTGCAATCGAAAACGGTGTGCTCAGATTAACTGCAACTGACGGCACCCCTGTCCGCTTGAGGTATACCCTAACTGGACGTCCGGTTTCGCACCGCAATAGCGTCAGTTTAGGGTTGTCATACGATTTTATTTACACCTCGTTCTGATAGTCTAAGACCCTACTCTTACATTAATAAAAATCCTCGCGGCAAGCTGCGGTGTATCCCCTGGGGTATCTCCTCGGCCACCATTTGATGGATTTCGCTGTAAGCAGCGGGGAATCTGACACGAAGAGATTGAAAAACAGATCATATATCACATCAGATATTGCACAATATTGTTTTTAAAAAATAACTCGTTGACTATAAATCTCCATTCGGCCATTCTGGGGAATTTCCGCCGACCAGCTACTTCAGTTGCAATTAATCTGAGCACACCGTTTTCGATTGCAAGCACGACCGGATGATTGCGAGCATAGACGCAAATAATGTGAGCACGAAGGCCCGTCAGTTGCAGTTAATGTGAGCCGAAAATGCCTGTTGATTGCGAGCACGCCATTTTCGATTGCAAGCCGTTACAGCTACAGATCCCCCGCATCACCGAACAAGAGCGCGCCATCACTGTGCGTAACCAGACCATCGCCCTCTTATCTTAAATGTGGTAATAATGTAATTAACCTACGCCGCGATATCAATCCCGTACTTATTCTCACCCCGCCATTTTCCGTCTGGTATATTATGGCAGGGGTTCCAGTTATATCCAATGATCTCATGATAGCGAGGTTGTTACGAAGTTTTTTTCTTGTCGCGCCGCTAGCTATTGATTTGGGTAGCGTGGCAGTATTTTCGCTACGAAATGCATTGCCCACGACTTTTTCAAAATGCTGCAGTGCGGACAGCGGATGCGGAGCCTGCAACCAGGCTGCGGCTTCGCTGAGACTGCTAGGAGTCAACAAGGCCACAGGTATATATCTCACAGTTAATTTCCCAGAGTTGATCAGCTGTACCTCGTTTTCGTATAGTACATGGCAATATGGGCAATTGGGATCCTGAACATCATAAATAATAGGACCATGTATTCCATCCTGAATATATGTAGCACGATGCGGTAGGATTTGTGTCCATAATATATTTGATTTAACATTATTATGTTGCGCATCGTTGGCCATGGAGATGCCTATGCTTAGCAGGCACAGTGTACAGAACATCACAAATGAGGTCATGCTAGTTCCTTAAGATATCCGTTATCTTGCAGCCAACCAGAGATCGATGCCATTAGAATAAAAAAGATTTACAGAGAGGCAAGCCGTGTCGGTCAGCACTGTACTTTTCATGCTGCTCATTTATTGACTTTTAGAGGATACATTAGTCTTCGCCATCAACAAAAAGGTGCGTTTCTGGGTCATGTAAAACATCTTCCATCCATCGCCAAAAATGCCAACTTACGAGACACATTGTCGGCAATGATAGAGCCATCATTGCTATCCCGGCAAAGCGTTGGTCTGATAGCGGAGTTATCCCCCAAAGCATATGGGACGACTGCATAGGATTCATGTTTGTGAAACTCCAGAACCACATCCCACCCATTCCCATCATGGTCAACTCGGTTACAAATACATAGCCTGCTTTTTGCAAATGATTTCGAAAATTTGGTAATGACGGAAAAATTTTAAGAGACTGCATCCATAGCACAATCCCCACAGCAAGATACATTCCGGGTAACAACGTGAATATAACGCTGTATTTTAACCCAAGATACATCTGGCTTGACATACTCCACAAAACCAACAATAACAGCAGAGTCATGCCGGTCACTACTGGACTGTGCGCGAACCGAAAAAGCCCATATAAATAGCGCTTATTATTGTTAGTAACGGCCATATTAAATGGCAGTCCCAACACCAAAAGTGGTGCTGCCAGCTCGAATTCGCCCATTAACTTTATGGTATAAATGGTCATAGATCTATGAACCAAAAAGTTCATTGGCGAATTCCATAGAATAATTGCCAGAAACAGCCCGGCAACAAATGACCACATCTTCCATTGCGGCCACTCAATATGCGGTCGTCCTTTAGCAAAGTGGCTGTCATACTTATAAAGATATTGCCCCATAACTGCCATTGCAGCCAATAATATAATAGGATTTATGTACAAAAACCATGAGGTAGCATAGCCATGCTTTCCCCCCGCCATAAAAAATCCAACAGCATACATTGACAACACTGCCAATATTGCCGTCGTGGCGATTGCTTGATGTGCCATAAGGCCTTTAATCCATGCAAGCATATTCACAGGCGTTTTCTTCATGTTGACACCTCCACTCTTAATTATGCACCTGCCATTCATATGTCCTGGCTAAGGCTGTGCGGGGTAGGACAATCTGGTAACGATACTGCTGCACCTCAGACAACATTGCCATGAAAGTATCTGGTCTGCGATTTAGGCATGGCAACCCAATAGGCCAAAAATGATACTTTCAAGTACATCAATGCATCCGACGGAATAAGAGATGGCATGCCATATTGCTGAATGTGGGAATACTGTTTGCTTTTGTGGCTTTTTGTAGAATTAGCAATCACTTTATAGCCGAGCATCTTCGCCGGACAGGATAGCGCACCAACTGACAGGAGATTTCGCTTAGCACTCCTGCTATTTTTTGAGCTCATTCCGCTACGGTTCGTCGATGTTGGGCATTTTAATGCCGTTCCAGCATACTATCTTGATGAAATGTGAAAGACATTTTGAGCGACCTACGGTGCTTGTACATAAAAAGACCAATAAATACCATTTCAAGCGACTGAAATGACTAACGCGGGCAATGAAGCGTCGGTTCCCGACGCCCAAATTATACATCCGCTTCGTGCTTGATAAAAATCAGCATATCACCACGCTCTAATGCGCAACACAATCAACCTTCTCCTTGACGACCATACCCATTTGCACATAACTGCCATCACCCGCACGCCGTAACCCTACGCCAAAAATAAGTTATACCCCGTCGTGCCGGGGCGGGAACTGGACCGCGGCGACCCGCGCCGCCACCAGGACTGCTAATAGGGCGGCGATAGCCAAGAGTACCGGCGAATCCATGCGGTGAGCGTAAAGACCGATAAACATCTCGCGCAAAACGAAAACGATACCCACCTCGGCCAGCACTCGCAAGCGGAGGCGATGAAACTCCAAATAATCTGTAAAGGTACGGAAGAGTTCAATGAGAACAAAAGTGGAGAGCACATCAATGACAAGGCTTTGTCCGAGACTCTCAACGAGGCCGTGGACATGCGCGACGCCCTGGACGGCAGCGGCATCGCGCAAAGTGCTCACTGCAACCACAAAATCATAAACCAGACCAGCCAATGCACCCAGCAGGGTGAGCAGCATAACAAAGATCAAGGCTATAACAATGAGATCCAGCAGCTTGCCATAAAAACGCAGGGTTCTACCTCGAGCCCCGGACACCAACTCTCTCGGCACCATCCCATTCCCCTTTTGCTGTTCTGGCATAAATCAGTCCGAAGTCCTTGTAGGCTGACGCAAGTAGGGCCGCGCGCATTACGGCCACGAAGATTCAGGTGTGAATCATTTTTTATCTGTCAGCAAGATAACTATCCTTTCGGATTACGGCCGCCCCATTGTTGACATTCCAGGATCTTTCAGAGAATCCGCCATCTCCATAGAAAAATCGATAGCGTTCATGATCCCCCGGTGCCTGCTACCGCCTCTTTGGAGAGTAAAATGTCCTGTGAAATCAGCCTTTCCGGGAAGATATAGCTGAATAAGCTTTGCTCTCCAACCTTTGTTTCGCGCATGCAATAGATCTCCCGACTTCCGTACTACGCCCATTGTACCATGGATTTTTTGAGCATCCCCAAGATTTATCCACCGCTGGCATTAAAGCGACATGCGTGTCCAGAGTTTTCGGGATATATATCAGAGATTTTTATCCACCTTTCCTTATCAGCCATCTGTACCTTGACGATTGGCACCCTTATCTTCACAACCATACCACATTGGGACTGATCGCCAATTTTTATGTGTTCACGGAATTTCACTATTTCAGCAGACAGCTTGTCATCTAAGTTGGGCGCTTCGTTTTTTGGCGTACTAGCTACCTGGTGTTGGTGATCAGGTATTTTATTGGAACGCGTTATAACTCTCGACGACTGTTTTTCTGGTAGGGCGGAAATTTTTTTGATATCCTGCTGAGATGCGAGTCCTTCGTAATAACTCGCTTGTCCTTTATCTTCAGACATCGCACACCCGGAGAGCATTTGCACAACAATAAATGCTATAGTTAATTCAGCTATTTTTGCCATTTTCTTTCCCTTGTAATGTGGTGATTATATTATTATCTGCAATACTTCCAACAACCTGCCATCATGACTAACAAGGTTAGCACCCTCACCTTAACGGCTTCCGCCTGCTTTGCTTCGCAAATGACAAACCCAGTTCTGCGCCGAAACGAAACAGCCGGTCTTTGTGGCTGATGGCCAACCGACCAAGACGGCTGCCACCTCATCCAGCAGTCGCTTCCGCCCTTTCCTGTGGTAGTTCATGCCTAAATCTAAATCGGCAACAACCCCGAAGGCCTGGCTCTGCTCGGCACAATAGCGTTTCTGAACCTACTTCCGTCGCCCCTCAGTCGCGCTTCTGCTCGCGACTGGAGGTACGGGCATGAGCGATGGTGCATCGCTAGCCTGGCCCTGCATGAAACATATCCCCGGCCTGAGCTTGGACAGGTCACACCGACGACACTGCTCAGCAACGTGCTCAGTAATCCTGCCTATCTCCCGGCCGCCGGGGCATCGCATATAAGCACCCCCAGCACTAAGACGCTTCATCTATCGCCACCAATCTGGCCATATCATGTATGTATAAGTGAGATTTTGTTATATTTCAAGTGAACTGCTTAACTGTTCAAGCAGAATCCTGCGATTAAATTCTGAGGCTGACGCAACATGGAGTGTCTGGCTGATTTTACGGGGTCATTTTCCCAGATGATAAGCCTGATACGGAGCCCCAGACTGGGGGCATAAAAAAGCCGGGGAAGGCTCACCCGGCAAGTAAGGAGAAGGTACTGCACGACAACGTTGAAATAAGCAGGCCCGTCTCATCGGGAATCAGGCGAATGGACCGGAACAACTTTGTGGCAGATTGAAAAACGTCCTTATATGTCTGAGTGATAATCCACAACTGTTTTTTTCATATAAACCTATCCTGCCTGGTTCGGAGTTACTCAAACCATTTCATAAGCCAGACACAACGCTGTTGCGGTATGCACTATAACTGATGTACACATAATCAATGAACTTGGTACCAGCCGCAATCCAGTAGTCATAACAAACCCAATTTAATATGGACGACACCGGATGCATCCATTTAAGAAAATCCGACATGTAGGCGCATGATGCCGACCAGAGCATCCGGATATGTTGCACTGGGATGAACCACATACTGCAGATCCGTTTGCAGATACACTCGATGGATAAGCCGCGCTGAATAATAGCCCTCAAAATCCGTTTCGGCATTATATGGCGCATCCCGCAACCAGGCCCGGGCCATACCTATGCCCACACTGTCGCCTGGTCGCGCCATCCAGAAATGCCGTAAACGCAATCCTGCGCCCATATACCAAGGCAGGACATTCACCGGATTGGGTGCCGCCTCAAACTCTAAAAAACTCCCCCAATCCATGCCATCCTGTGTCCAGCGGTACTCTCCAGTGGTGTAAACACCGCTGGTGTCATTCCCTAGCGTCGCCTGGTATTGCGGTAGCTGGCGGTTACGCCAACCACCCACTTTCACGATATACTTCCCGTCACCCAAGGAGCCGTTCCTATCGGCTTCCAGCCAGATCATATTCCCCCGATGTGCAGGATCCATGAAGGGATGAATGGCATCCCCCTCGAAAACACCCGCCATTCCCGTCCAGCCGTCAGTGCTATAGCTCCCCATCACTCCAAGACTAGAAAAAGGGTAAGAAGAAGCTCCCGGCACATTGATTCCCATCGCGGTCCCGAACCCATAAGAAACATTCAGGAAGTCACTGGCCACGCCGGTAGAATCGAAATAATCATTGGCACTGATGAGCCCCGCCCGCAACGTGGCATTATCTATATTTTGGCGGTAGTACAGCTTATAGAGCGCGCCCCGGTTGAGGCCAGTGAAGGCGTTAACACCCTGGGTATCACCCACGTAGTTCTCCGGATTGCCATTCTGGATGGCCAAAAACTCTGTGACAAATTGCCCGCCATTCCACCAGCCGGCGCGCCCGGTACTGAAGGCAAAACCGGCCCTACCCGTAGCATTGCCCACGGCACCCGAGGCGATTCCCCCAGAAAAATTATCAATGCCCTCCAGACTGAGGTGTAGATTCCAGGAAAAGGCCTTGCTCAAACTATCGGCATCCGCCGTCGATGCCGACAGGTAGGTTGAAGCAAGCATCCCCAGACAGGCCAGACAGATTGAACGACGCGCACGATGCCGTTTATATGGATTATTCATGTGCTCGCCCACATCAATGACCAATGGCTATCAGAGTCCCGCCGCTCGTGCCGATATAGACACTGTCGCCCTTGGGCACCGGACCGGTGACCACGTTCTTACTTTGATAGGTCCATACCATGCGCCCACTCTGCGCATTGAAGGCCATAATTTTGTGATCATTTACTTTAAGTACTGCATCGCCTTGCCAAAGTACTGGTTGTGACTTAGGAATGCCATGCAACTCACTGCGCCAGAGCACTTTGCCAGTTTTTGCGGCAAGACCCAGCAGATTCCCATCCCGTGAGGCGACAACCAGGATTTGCTTGACCATGACCGGAGCGTAGGCGGTGTAGTCGGCCATCTGGGTGTACCATAGTTGCTTCCCAGTTTTAGCCGAGAGGGCGTAGACGCCGCGGTCCCCCGCCCCGGACGCAATAAATACACGGTCATGCCAGATGAGTGCGGTTGTATTAATGGGTCCGCTGGTCGTGAAATTCCACAGCGTCGCGCCTGTCGTTGTCGAATACGCATGCACGGCGCCACCCCGGTTGCCGATGATCACCTCATGCTTCCAAACGGCGGGTTGCGCCACAAAGCCATAACCGGTTTTCTGCTGCCAGCGGATTTTTCCGGTTTTATCGAAGAGTCCATAGACGCTGTGATCGGCAGAACCAAAAATGACTGTGTGATCTACCACCACTGGTGCCGTCAATTTGGCGCCATCTCCTGCAAATGCCCATAACCGGCGGTTCGGAATATTCCCAACCGGATAAAAGGCGTACAGGCTATGACCATCCGTCTGTGCAAAAAGCAAATGATGCTCGTAGTGTGTGAGATGACTGCACATGCACTCCGGCGGCTCATGTCGGGTGTAGTCCCATATCAACTTGCCCGTTTTAGCCTCAATCGCCCGCAGATAATGGGTGCTGCCCACATCAGAAGCAACCAAAACTTGCGCACCTCCTAGAGTCACGGGCATTAGAATCGCCCCACCTGTTGTGAACCGCCAGAGAATTTTCCCATTTTTCGCCGCGAAGACATTGGGGCCTTTGGATTGAGCTGTGGCGAAATAAACTGTGCCATCGTCTACCCGAGGTGGGTTGTAGATCGGCGCATGGACATCGACCGACCACTGCACCGGTACAGCGGCTATGGCCGCCGACGTCATAAGTGACGAAAAGATCATCATTGCCAAGGCAAAGTTATGTCTAAACTGCATGGGAATACCTCGTTGTTAGGGGCTGGCGGCGCATCAGTAAAGGCTGTTTTGATATCATGTAAGTCACCGCATATTACACGCTGCGCGGCACTTGTTAACTGCGGCAAATTGTCGCACCGACGCGCAGGGCTTATACGCCATAACATTTAAGCTAACCAGAATACGCTAAATAAGTGTCAGGCTCTGCTCGCAGGCGGATAGGGGTCTCCCCAGAAAACGGAAAAATCGTACGCCAAGCCTGTCCGCCATTTGATGACGGAGGCTGCGGCGCAAACAGGTCAACCCGCCCAGGATCTGTCCTTCATTGCCACCTCCTGGCAGCCGGCGCTATTCCCCTCCCTCAGGATCGGGCCGCACGCAGCGGGAGGAATCCGGCGACCGGCGGAACCATCCAGATACCGCCAGGCGCGGCGTGTGTTTCAAGGCCGCTACAGATCTCCAGAAAACCGCAGCCACGGCAAGGAAAACATCCGTTGGCGCTGCTGCACGGCAAAACCGCATGACCCGGTCTGCGATTCTTTCCGCAACCCCATAAAGCGCCTACAATTGGGGAAGTGACCTCAGCGGGGCACATCGTAAACGCAGGGCATAAAGCAAGATTTACACCATGAAACTCCCTGTGGAATACGAACAGGAAGATGCTGGTCGCTGGATAGCAGCGATACCGAAATGCCCGGCGTCGTATGCTATGGCGTGTCGTGTAACGATGCAACGGCCAAGGTGAAAGCCTGAGCACTCAGAGTCATTGCCGACCGCCTTGATGAAGGTGAAATGACAGCATCTCCAATCACCATTGAGGCAATGGAAAGCGCCCAGGCATGAACCAATGGCCGTCTTTGAAGGCACGACTTGTATTGGCGGCGCCCGATCGGATTGGTTGGCGAGTCAAGCGGCGAACCGGATCACACCGAACCCCCAACCGCCCAGATTGGCCGGATAAGGTCTGGTGGCGTCCAACCTAAATATGACTCAACATAACGATGGATAGAAAAAATGAAGAACGTAATCTCCCCGAATAATATGAAAAGAATAATTCAATATGCCTTACTGATGACCTATTTTATTATCTTCTCGTCATCAGCCATGGCTTCTGACAAACGGCAAGAACTTTGGAGTCGGCTGAAACATGCAACTTATATTCAAATGGGTTCAGGGAAAACGATAATTTATGATTTTTTCGACCCTAACTGTCTATATTGTGCAAAAGCATTCCAATTGGAACGCCCGTTCATCGACAAGGGCCAACTCACCGTTCGCTACGTGCCGGTAGGTTTCCTCACCGACTCCAGCTTCGGTAAAGCTGCCGCCATTCTTCAGGCACAAAATCCACAAGAAGCCATGACAAAGAACTACATGGAGCTACTCAAAACCGGAGATGCGGCGATCTCATCTGCCACGGCCACGGAAGCTACTCATTCCGCGTTGCGGCAGAATGAGCGAATTTTCATAAATACCGGTGCCACCACCTTACCAGAGTTGGTTTATAGACTTCCTGATGGACAGGTGGGGGTCTTTCGCGGCGAGCTGTCGACGGAACAACTCGATCTTCTAACCTCTGGACACAGACTAGACAATTAGAGGCCAGCTAATCATCTCAGAACTGGTATGTCACACCCGCATTCACCATGAAATGCGCGACCTGCTGATAGCCATTGGCGTAACGATAAATCGGCAAATAAACCGAAGTATTCAATAACCATTTACTGCTCAGGTCGATCTGCACACCTGGAGCGATATATAGGTTGGAATAACCACTATTCATATTGCCATATGCAGCGTCACCACCACCTTGGTCATGGCCTCGCCACTGGTAGTTCAGCTGCAGGGTAGGAATCAAATGGGTGCTGGTCTCTATCCCGTCATAATGCGCCCCCACGGCGAGATTCACGCTGTCCCCCGGACGATACCCCTGGTAACTATCGAGTGCGTGACGCCACAGGATCTGCGCGAACCATCCCCAGTCGGTCTCATTCCCCATCTTATATCCACCAAGAAGCAAATCGTTCGTACCTGTTCCTGGTTGGGTGTCTCGATCCATGATGGGACCCCCTTGATAATAATTACCGGCATTGGTCGGCCCTGTAGGCAGTTTTAAACCAAAGGTTATACCGCTGGACATATCGCTTGAGAAACCAGTGTACATGCCCATTATACGGATATCCGAAAGAACCGTGGCGTTAGAGGTAAGTATTTGTGGTGAAACACCCTGACTCGCATCGGTAAACCCGACGGTGCCATTACTGTCGGTGGCAAAGTGCCTATTCCAGTATGGGATCATCGCCATGATCCCCCACTGATGATTGAACATATGCTGAATGTTTAAATTAAAGAAATTTGTCTCTATTTGCTTGTCCGGATTTAAATTACCCGACACGATACTACTACCATGCTGGGTTTCATTCTGGTTCATATAGTCGTACTGAAGCGAGATCTTGGTTTTGTAGAAGGTGCTGGGAAGACCAGGCAAACCCAGATTGAAAACACCACAACCACAAGCGCAAGCTGACGCCATGTTTGGAATCATGGCGATGGTGATCGCGGTCATCGTAGTCGACAAAAAACGTAACGTTGCAATCTTATGTAGATTATATAGATTGGTCATACCTGTTTCCCCCTGTTTTGATATCATGTAAGTCGCATGCATATTACACGCTGCGCGGCCCGTGTTAACTGCGGCAAATTGTCGCACCGTCACGCCTAGCCTAGCCTAGCCTAGCCTATACACCATAATATTTAAGCTAAATAGAATACGCTAAATAAGCGTCAGGTCTGGCTCGCAGGCGGATACGCCGAGCCTCGATGGGTACAAGTTTTGAGGGGTTTGCCGGGTTCATCCCGGCGGCATGCTGGGTGCAGTGAATCTGCCGCAGACCCCGCGGCAGACCATCCCAAAGCACGCATCATTTTCCAGGGTATATGGTGCGAGCGACTGCTGTGGCCCGGAAGGCCCGAGCTATTCCTGCTGTATTTTGCCAACACACTCGCCAACGATACGTGGACTATGCCGTCGTGGGTCCGTCTTTGCTGATCCCGTCGTGAGCCTGCGACTTCGCCGAGTCAGATGAACTCAGCGGCCTGCTTATCCCGTTCTCCCCACCTTCTGGCCTAACCCCTAGCCAAGAGACGAAGATATCGAAATCAGGGTATCGTTCGCCGGTTTCCCCTCTATATTGCTCAACAGCCCTACGTAATGCTGAAAATGCAATTTTCAGCAACTTTGCATCCCTATCACCTTTATTGCGAGCGTTGCGGTTCAATCCCAGAGTTACCTCCATAATCTCCAAATCAACCGCATCATCCCCGAAATACTCGGCAGATACCCGGCGAACGGGTATTCCTGCGACATTCTTAGCCATTATTGAAACTACCCCTAAGTTTACCTGGACGACGTATTGTATTCCGTACCAGGCCGTTTGACGAGCCGTACAACGCGTGACGTTATGATAATACCTCCATGCCCGATCTGGCATGGAGGACGATATGGGGCTATTGTAGTGCGTATAATCGGCATTATACTAACTAGAGACGAATCAGCAGGGGAAAAAAGGGGTATGATCGACATAGACGGCTTGATCGGACGCTTCGCTGTCTGGATGGCAGGCCCAAACTTCCGTAATCCGTATTCACAGGCCACTATACGCATCTATGGGTTCACTGCGCGCCGTTTTCTGGAATATGTGTACTTCGACGGAGTGATGGAGGCGTCAGAAATTAGTATTCATCTAGTGCGAAAGTTTGTACTTAATGGTCATGATAACACTATCGTGCCAAAAAACACTCAAACAGTGAGACTATCGGCTCTTGTGTTATTTTTTGAGTATCTAAAGTCAAATGATGAAATTTCGACAAACCCAGCCTGGGCCTTCATAGATGACCAAAAGCGCAAAAGAGGTGGGCATGGCGGAAACTCGGCCACCCGCCTCAAACCGGTGCTTGAGTGGGATGAAATAGATCGTTTGCGCTTTGAGGCGGGACGATTCGAGACTATTGCCGGGCTCCGCGATGCGGCACTGATCGGGCTGATTCTCGACACAGGCTTGCGGGCGAGCGAAGTCTGTGCACTTACTGCGGCCAACGGGGAAGGATACCTCGTGGGACGCCTGCGCGTGATTGGCAAGGGCAATAAGGAGCGCCTGGTGCGTTTCGAGCCCAGCCATGCCCCCCAGGTGCAAAGCTGGATCAGAACGCGCCAGCGGATGTTCGCACACGCTGAGCGGCTCTTTGTGACCAACCAGGGCAACCCGCTCACCATCGGCATACTCTACATGATCGTGAAGCGGTTACTGGAACGCACTGGAATCAAAAAAGCGCAACAGGGTCCACATCTTCTACGACATACGGCGGCCAGCATATGGCTCGCTACGGGCGTTGAACTAAAGCAGGTGCAGGAGAATCTGGGCCATTCAAATATCGGGACGACGAGCAGATATTTGCATTTATTGGCGAAACGACATCATGAAATCTGATCTCAGTTAATAATTACGCGGGAACCTGGATCAAATTCACTTTGTCCTAGAAAACGCCAAAATACGATGACCACATGCCTGCGAAATCACCCGCGAACGGCGCTTCGAGGCGCAGATAAGTAGCCCCGTCAGACACTCGATGAAGTCTCACTTGGGCATTAATAGACGGCATCTTGGCGAAATTGGGCGGGAAAATCGTGGGGGTAACCCAGAAAGAAGGGGTCATGGGTTGCGTGAGGGGATAGGAGATGACCCCGCTGCCAAAGGGGTGACACCGGCGTATC
>Ga0307377_10004303_pt1 | contig 15622 bp, 19 predicted proteins | sample TR3MG_FD_202535 | JGI IMG/M metagenome (GOLD analysis project Ga0307377, IMG submission 202535) | Soil microbial communities from Risofladan, Vaasa, Finland - TR-3 | ecosystem: Environmental > Terrestrial > Soil > Coastal area > Acid sulfate soil | place: Finland: Risofladan, Vaasa | collected... | reverse complement strand
TATTTATCATTCATCGCTTCTTTGGTGAATCCGAATTGCTTATATGCTTCGAGTCTTATATAATAATCTTCATCATTCATCGCTTCTTTTGTGTATCCCAGTGCTTCATATGTTTTGTATCTTTCCCAAACATTTTTTATTTCTGCAATATTCATATTCATATTCATGTTCATTTTTACTCCTTTATTTCGAAATACTCTTTTGCTCTGAGTCTTATTATACAATACTCATCTTTCATTGCTTCTTTTGTGAAACCGAGGGTTTCGTATGCTCTAAGCCTTATTCCCCAATAATTATCTTTGAGTGCTTCTTTGGTGAATCCTAATGCTTCATACGCTCTGAGTCTTATTTTCCAATAATTATCTTTGAGTGCCTCTTTTGTATATCCCAGTTCTTCATGTGCTTTGAGTCTTATATAAAAATCTTCATCTTTGAATGCTTCTTTTGTGAAGCCGAATTTTTTGTATGCGTTGAGTCTTATATACCAATACTCATCTTTCATTGCTTCTTTGGTGTATCCCAGTTCTTCATGTGCTCTGTATCTTATGTTCCAATCTTCGTCTTTTAGTGCTTCTTTTGTGAATCCAAGTTTTTTGTATGCTTCGAACCTTATCATCCAGTCTTCATCACTCAATGCTTCTTTTGTGTATCCGAGTTTTTCGTATGCGTTGAATCTTATTCTCCAATCTTCGTCTTTTAGGGCTTCTTTTGTGTAGCCGAGGTTTTTGTATGCTCTAAACCTTTCATTGTCATTTTTTATTTCTGCAATATTCATTTTATTTTTACTCCTTTATTAGCATTTTTTAACCATTTACAACGCCTACATATAACTTCAATAAGCTCTTTGTAGTTATATCAAATATCTGATTTTTTATTTATTTTTTGCTTCATTCTTAATTTCCTTTTTAAAATCCTCAATAGTTCTCCCCCTGAGTGTTTCAGCAATTTCCCAAACATAATCATAAATGTGTAGGCCTTTTGAAGAAGCAATTATTTCACCATTTTCAACACCAATAGCATCGGAGCAATATTGCTTCATCATCTCAATTGCAGCGAGGTTTGCCGGAAAACCATTGAACAAGTCCCATGATCTAAAGTACGGGAAAAAGTGTAATTTACCATCTTGTATTTTTGTGTCTATCAGCTTTAAACAGGCTGGGTCTTTGAGCGCAAAGTCATCACCATCGCCAACCATTAGGCACATTTGATTATTTCTATAGCCGTTATTTTTGTATATGTAAATCATTGCGTCAATCTGATTGATATAAAAATTACAGTTTTCCTCCCAAACAATCCCATTTTTTTTAAATTCCGCAGATAGCTCATCTATGCATAACCCGCTATCTGCGTTTAACTTCATGACATCTGTTATTTTTACTTTTGTTAATCTGCTGCCATATGTATATGACTCACCTTTTTTTAGTTCGCTACTCATTAAATATGGTAAATAGTCATCTAAATAATCGTGTGCAACTGGATTAGGAAATCCGAAAGATGGGTTAACTTGCGGCAACAACGGTAATGTTGCAGGATATTTTATATGGATTGTTATATAATCAAATTCAAGTCTTTTTTGTCCTTCATAAGAGCCTTGATCTATTACAAAAGAACTTCCTTGCTCTATACATTTATACAATGTCTGGAACCACGCATCTGAAAGACTCGTGGCATTTATGTGAATTGGATTAAGCATTTTTTTTCCTTAATTTCATTATAGTTTTCTACTGAGCTTTTCATGTCTCAAATCCCTTTTATACTGATAAGATTTTTATAATAAAGGATTTTTTCAAGGTATCTTTGCGGGTCATATTTTAAACCATGTTTATGAACACTTGAAGCGCCGACATTATAAGCTAAAATTGCCTTTAAATAATTTCCGTTAAATTTATTCATTAGATATTGCAGATACAGACAGCCTAAATTTATATTAAATTCATCGTCATTTAGTAGCATTTTTCTTAATTTTTTATCTTTTATTATTATATCTAATTTTTCCGTTAAAAACCATTTTGCAGTTTTAAACTTTATTTGCATAACGCCAAGCGATTCGCCATTATCACCTATACGACTAGCACCCCAGGAACTTTCTACACCCGCAATAGCAAAAACAGTATTTCCAAATAAGTATAAATTTCCAATTTCAAAGCACTGAGCTATAATAACTCTTTGATTATGTGTAATATCTGCTTTTGCATTAATCGGGACAATCATAAATATTGCTAATAAAAATATTTTTTTCATGCTATTTTCCTCCAAAGTGTTTTATAAAAAGTATTTCGATTTCTTTCCGTTTTTCTTCTTTTGCAGACTCATCAGCATGTACAGCAGCATAAGCGACATAAACGGCATTAGAAATAGTCACATCAATAGCATAAACAGCGAGACAAGCAGCATAAGCGGCATAAGCTCCCGGCGCATTAATATTAGTGGCAGCATAAGCAGCAGTAAAAGCGGCATAAGCAAGTTCTGTCATTTCTTTTTCATTTATCAACTTATCACGAAAAAGATGGATACCACAAATGCATCTGCGAACAGAATTGTCTTTGTAACCTGTACTTTTTTCAAAAATGTGAAGTACTGAATCAGCAACATCAGCAAGGAATAAGCAGTAATCAGTATAGTCAAAACATCTAAGTGCCCAAACAGCATCTTGAATACCGTTGCTCTCAAGAATTTGTATTAGTGAAACTTCTATATCTGCGTCGTGTGTGCCAAGATTTTCACAACACGGATAGTGTTCCCAGATTTTTCTTAGTGTTATTTTCATGATGCTTTCTCCTTTGCCTCTTCTTCTAAAACTTTAAAACATCTATCAGCCCAAATAGTTATTGTCTTTTCTCTCCTTTCTTTAGTACGTATTTCAATGTCAATCCTCTTAGCTTTTCTTTGATCTTTCACTGTCTTTTCTTTTTAGCAAGCTGGATGCCAAACGTAATTATATTGTAAAGGTTCATTGCTTCACCCATTTTAAGGCCGTCGCTATCAATTATCATCTTCAACGCCGTTTTAATTGCGACTTCTTCTACAACTCCCAATTCATAATCTTTCCCGAAAACCATCAAAACATTTTCTGCATTAAACCATTTTGCATACGGCAACCCGTGTTTTTCTTTGCTTTTTTTCATTTCTTTTAAAATTTTTTGGAGAAGGGCCATTATTTTTTTCCTTTTTTACGTTTCTCTTCTGTTGGATTTTCAGCTAATATAGTCAAACCTGTTATGCAGAAAAGAATCAAAAAAAAACCTGATAAATTTGAATATAATTGTGTATCCAAATCTTTACAGTCATAACACATCAAAGAAATACCAATACACGCTAAAATAGTTAAAAACAATTTAATAATTTTCATGGTTGCACCTCATTTTTATATTAAAGTTAATCCCCTTTGTATTAATCATGATTAGAATATAACATCTATTTTAAAAAAAGAAAAGGACTATTTTATTTATTTTTAAGTGAAGATATTCAATAAATTATAAATTACTGATTTTATTAAATATTTAATATGTCCCTTTTTATTTAAAAGGGGGCATATTTTGTTATTTTAACCGCATTTTCCAAACCCATTACACTCGGGGTCTATACAACTTGCGCATCCTCCTTCTCTTACAAAAGTCATTTTCCCACAATGTTTACATTTAGATACTCCACTAAGTTTTTTTCTGGGTTCCCCACTATCATCTTCAACCAATTTTTCTATGGCTTGCGCAACAGCATCGGCACCGCTTTTAATAACCCATCCCTGGCTAAATTTTGTGCTTTCGCCATTTATATCCTTTAGTGTTTTGACAATTTTATTTATGTCGCCGCCCCCTTGCAGATATAGAGAAATTAATCTTCCTACTGCTTCTGTCCAGGCTTTTTCATCAGTTCCAGATTTACTTGCGTTTATAAATACCTCAACAGGAACATTATCGCTAAAATTCATGGTGAGATACCACTTTTTTTGGTATGGTATTCTTATAGTACTTCCTTTTAAAATTCCATCTAAAATTTTACTATGTATTTTTTTATTTTTTTTGGCAGGGTGTGGAATTGCTGTAAGCGCTTGAGTCTCTTTGCAGCCGTCTCTATATACAGTAATTCCTTTGCAGCCCTCCCCCCACGCCATCATATACGCTTTTGATATATCTTGTTTTGTTGCAGATTTTTTCATATTGATGGTTTTTGATATACCAGTATCAACTGATTTTTGCAGCACTGATTGCATCTTAATATGTTCCTCAAATGGGATATCCATTGCAGTGGTAAAAAAATCAGGCAAACTATCTTTTCCAAAACAGCCATATTCCCACTCTTCCATTAAAGGATTTTTAACCGTGATGTTCCCTTCGATGCAACTTTTATTATATTCCATCAAAAAAATCGGTTCACAACCACTACTGCAATTAGCTATCAATGATAACGTCCCGGTGGGTGCAATAGTGTTTAGTGTGCCATTTCTTCTGTGTTCAGTTCTTCCTTCAAAAATTGGAGCTATTCCCTTTTCATTAGCTAGCTTTTCCGACTCCCCGTAAGAACAAGATTTTATAGAAGACATTATAGCTTCAGCAATTCTGACCGATTCATCACTGCCGTATTTTACATGCATTTTGATTAAAAGATCAGCAAGGCCCATTATACCTAGTCCGATATTTCTTGTCTTTTGTGTCATCTCTGCAATTTGATCTACTGGGTATTTATTGACATCAATTATTGAATCAAGTAATCTTACTGAAGTTCTTACGGTGTTTCGTAATTTCCCCCAATCTATCGTTGCAGGTTGTTTTGTCCAATCTCCTTCCAGCATATTTGATAAATTTATACTACCCAAAATGCATGAAGAATAAGGAAAAAGGGGTTGTTCTCCACAGGGATTTGTTGATTCAATATCCCCATAAAAATTCAAAGGATTATTTCTGTTAACGGTGTCAAGAAATAATAAACCGGGGTCGGCTGAACTCCAAGCACATGTTACTATTTCATCCCATAGATCCATCGCTTTTATTGTTTTGTGAACTTTGCCATCAAACACTAGATTCCAATCACTATCATCTTTTACAGCGTTTATAAAATTATCTGTTATACCTACTGATATATTAAAATGAGTCAATTCTCCCTCTTCTTTTTTCGCATTGATAAACTCAAAAATATCTGGGTGATCACAATTCATAACGCCCATGTTAGCGCCTTCTCTTAATCCACTTTGTCTAATCGTCTTGCCAATAACATAGTTGAAGCTTTTCATAAAACTTACAGGGCCACTTGAAAAACCACCAGTGCTCTTTATTTTATCACCATTTGGCCTCAATTTATTGAAAGAAAAACCTGTATTATGGATTACTACCGGCGCTCCTTCCGAAGCCGCAAGATAAGTTGAGCAGTTTTCTACTGTAAGATCATGCAATTTAACATTTTTGCCCCATTCAATATTTACAACTTCTCTTGTGCCTCCGAGGTATTTTTTCCATATATTCCATATATCATTATCATTTTTAATTGTGTTCAACAAATACATTGAAGTTGACCTACTTAGTTTTCCGCCAGTTTTTTTTGTATGATACCAATTAGTTAATGAAAAAGCCTTGCCGCCTATTTCCACCCTTTTTGGTTTCCGCTTATCAAAAAGACAATTTTCAAACACTATGTTGGAAAAAGCATTATAAGGAAACTTTGAAGCATTACTTCTTAACAACGTATCACTATATTGAGACATCCTTGAAGTGTATTTTAATATTGTGTTAACTGTGCCGTATAAATTAGCAAAACACAATTCATTACTATCTCTTTCAGTTAAGTCTTTTGACCTTCTTATTCTTTCACTAGTTCTTATACCCAGAATTGCCGCAATGTGTGATAATTCAAAGTGCAATTGTTTTGATACTGTTGAATGCTCTATACGGTTTTTTGAAATATTAAAATAACTATCGCCGTCAAATAACCCAGCTACAAAGGAACATTTTTGACCATAATTAGATTCCCAAACAATTTTAGGTATTTTTACATTATGCGCTTTTTTCCACTTTCCATCATATTTAAAAAGTGAACTAAAAGTATCATCAATATATTTGCCAACTTTAGACAATTCCCACACTTCTACATTATGTCTTTTATCAGTAGATAAATTATAATTACACCCGATAATTTTAGCAGCCCTCTTTATAACAGGTTCGTTTGATTTACAAATACGCAATCTCGAACCATTAATTGAATCATCAAGGCTTCCATCAGAGACTATTAACCCTAATAACCAATAAAAATCATCATTTTCCCAAACGTGTTCTTGTCCACCTGATATTATTAAATCTCCTAATTTAAGTTCATCGGTACGTCTTTCTTCAATACCGTTCTCAGTTAAAATCATAAATGGGTGCCAATCAGTCAGTGTTAAAGATGTCCCACCGTATAAATCAACTTTAGCAATGTTTTTTCCTTCAGGATCATATTTATGTGTCTCTGTAACACTTGCTTGAGTAAAATCATTATTTTTTTCATTTACTCCCCATACAATATCACCAACCTCTATTTCCTCAATTGGTTTTAGGCCTAAACTCGTTGGTATAAGTGATCCAGCAGAAATACACCCTCCACCATGGGCCTGAACGTCTACAGCATGCTTTAAAGTAGTAAAGATAGAATCTCTAGAATCTTCAATAGGCAAAACAAAACATGCTGAGGAGCATGAATTTTCATTAGCACCTAAATGTTTTAGCGCTGGTGAATTGGGTAAAAAATCAAGGTCTAACATAACTTTTTTGTATTTTGCTTTCCACTCGTTCCTTAACTCTTTTTTTTCATTGATTACTAAAGCAACCGCAACTCTATCACATAGCTGTTCCCAATCTTCAATAATATTTTCTTTTTCATCTTTTTTAAAATATCTTTTACTTAAAACTGTTAGTGCATTTTCTGTTAATTTTTGCATATCTACCCTTTGCTTTTAAAATATTTTATCAATTAGTAATTATATACATTTACTAGTTGAAAGCCGTAATTACACTTACATAAGAAATCCCCTTTACTATCATTCCCACGGTTCATCTTTATATTTGCTACCACTAAAATCTTCCATTCCCCAAGTCATTTTATACTCACAAGAATTCATTAAATTAAGTAAAGTTTTATTACTGCTCCTGTCGTCCAATTCCATATGGGTTTGCTGATATTCCATGAGAGTAAAACAACACCAAGCCGCATGTGCAAGATGATGAATACCATCTTCAGGGTCTACTTTTTCACCGGCTATCCACTTGTAGACATGCCGTAACAAAGCGCCAATTATGCTTCCATAAGAAATCCCTTTTTCCCATGACCTTTCATGGTATTTATTGCCTCCACCAATGTTATAAGCCTTTGCAAGCTCCCAAAGTGGGTATGGTGGAATTAGGTCAAATCTTGCTTTACAACCAGTTTCTTTTGCGCCTTGGTTTTTTAGTCCGTCCATTTCATTTTCCTTTTTTAAATTTTTCACATGTTCTTGTTGTTATTTTTACTACATTACCAACGTGACACTGTTTGACACTCTCATGCACTCTGTTATAAGGGCTGTTTCTTTTATTTTGCCAATAGAAACAATCACCACAATGGTCGCCAACTACAATTACTTCTTTTTTACCTTCAAATTTCATTATTGACCTCCTGAGTTATTTTTGATATTTTGCCTTTTTTCTTAACTACAAAAACTCTATCGCATGCTGATGACAGTTCTTCTTCATGCGATACCATTATAATTTGTATGCCTAAATTATCACACAACATTTTCATCATTTTTGATGCTGCTACATGATGGTCTTTAGAAAGATTTTTAAACGGTTCGTCCTTGATAAATGTTGGTCGGTTTTTATTCAAAGACCAAATTGAAGTGTTCAAAGAATCTGCTGCTATATCAACAAGCCCGTAGCCACAAGAGTCAAGTGGCTCTTGTTCTTGCCCATCTTCCATAAAGAAAAAATCAACTTCTGACTGATTCCTCCTAGATACAATCTTCATAATAAACTCAGGCCATAATTTATCAACACTCATAATAGCTGTACTTACAAGACTCTCAATCCTTTTTGTTAAATTTCTTTGAGTTAAATTTGCGACCGTCTGTATTACTACTCTTGCTTTTTTAGCGTCTTCTAAAAATAAATTAATATTTTTTATTTTTTCCTGAGAAGATTCGAGTAATTTTAACTGTAATTGTTTTTCTAAAATTTTTTGACTATTCAGCTTCTTAATATCAGAAAATTTTTCATAATTGAATAGAACGCTCATTATACAATCCTTTTTAAAAAATTACAATGATTTAATTGCAAAAAAAAATATTACCACTCAAATTTCTCTTTTAATTCGCAAAATGCTCTTTCAAGTTTTTCTTTTGTCTCAACTTCCTTTTCTTTCAATTCTTGATATCTTTTATTAACTTGTTCAATATCAGATAGCCCAAATTCTTTTTTTAACCTTTCAATTAAAGTTTTCAATGATCCTTCAGATTGAGATTTCTCTTTTTTTGCTGTTTCGATTTCTTTTTTTAATCTTTTTATTTCTTCTGTCATATTTTCCATAATAGCCTCCTTTTTTTTATTTATTATAAACGCAATTTGTTTTTTTATTAATTTTTATTTCAAACACTCACTGATTAATTCTGAGACCCCACTTTCTATGCAATTTTCTTTTAAAAAAACAATCATATTTTTTTTAAAATCTAACCCAGCAATTTCTACATCAGAATTTAGTTCTTCAATATATTCCTCTAACTTTTCATTTCTTTCTTTTTCTTCATCCACTTTGTCAACGCATAAAACACTTTTATAATCGTTAATTGGAATTGAAAACTTTTCCAATATATTACTATCAGAATCAACTATATAGCAAATTGGTTTGTGATTCAATTGATCTGCTCTAGCTCGCATTAAAGAGCCGCAATTGATTAATTTAGTATTTGTTTTCTTATCTTCAAGTAAAAAAGAAGTGTGATTGTCGCCGCTAACTATCAAGTCAAACCCTGATTTCTTTAACAAGTGATTTGATAACGTGTATTCCTTTTGTCCAAACCAAATTTTTTCATCATTGATAATCATTCTATGAGTAATGAGTATATTGAATTTATTTTTGTTTTGTATTTTTGGGACTTCCTTTTCCCAGCCGGCACCATATATTGCAACATTCCCAATTTCTATCGGCTCACTTACAATGTGGATAACTTTTGCTGCATCGAGAATCCCAACAGGAGTATTTTCTATTTCAGAGTTGTGATACCTGAGATCATGTTGGCCCGGCACCATAAAAATTGGAATTTTATACTCACTAAATAACTCTATATATCTTCTTTTTAGCCTGTCACTTACTAAAAAGTTATCAAATAAATCCCCAGGCTGTAATAGTGCATCACATTTATTTTTTACAGCAAGACCTAATATCCATATTATTTTTTCATACTGTGTGTTAGGGTAATTGTCTGTTCTGTTCTCCGGTGTTTTTTCCGATAAATGAACATCCCCAATGCATAAAAATTTCATATCCAATCTCCTACAGGTTGGTTACAAAGAGGGCAGGTGCCTACCTTGTCCAGTTGTTTTTTGATTTCTTTTATTTTAATTTCATTATCTTTTTTGTTTTTATTGTGGGATGAAATATCGTTCCAGATTTTTTTTAAGTTTGATAATTCACTTCTTTGTTCAGTGTTTGAAACAAGCAACCCTTCTATATCACCTAATTCCTTTTCCACTTTTAACCAATTGCTAACTATGGTGATATTTTCTTTTTCAGTATTATAATCACTTATAATACTGCCTAATGTTTCTTTTGTTTTTTTTACTACATCATACTCGTTATAAATATTTTCAATTTTTATTAGCCCATTTTCAACTTCTAACCAGTTACCAATTAATTCTATATTCTCTTGTTCTTGTTTGACTCGATTTTTTAAATCATAAATTTGTCCTGCTTCAGTTGATGTTTTTGAAAGAGAAGCGTATAACCCGTCAATTTTATTAGTCCTTTTTAGTATATCTTCAGCATTATTATATTTATCTATTTCGATTTTTATATTTTCAATATCTTCTATAATGCTGTTTAGAACTGTGTTTTTTATTGAGATTTGTGAATTAATTTTTTTAAGAGAATCGTCAATTATTTCAAGTCCAACAATTTTGTTTAAATCTTTCGCTCTCTTGCCTGGTGAATCGCCAAGCATAAAATAGCCGTCTCCTTGTGATTGCAGATTAAGCTCGTTCATTTTTGAAATTGCTAAAACTTCATCAGGAACGCCAGACCCAAGCGCTTTTAAAACTTTCGTTTTACCGTTTTTAGCAATTTCATAACTGTTATCTTTTCCTTTTATTCTAGAAATTGTTGAGCCGTCTGTAAAAACAATAGTAACTTTTACATCATCTTTTTCAGAAGCAAAAGATGATTTGAACCCATCTCCTTTTGGCTTATTTTCAAGGCACCACTTCAGCGCTCTTATTATAGATGACTTGCCGTTGTGTGATGAACCTTTTATGATATTAAGTCCCTCACTCAATTCTATAAAAGAGTCTTTATGTGATTGGAAATTACAAATATGTATTGATTTTATCATTGATTATCCTTTTCTTTTATAAAATCTAATGGCGAAAAAATACTAAAAAATTCATCATAAGGGACTATAACAAAACACTCTTCTCCAAAAAATTTTAACAAAGGTTCTTTTGACGGCTTAATTTTCGATAGAAAATTATAATAGAAATCAATATCAATTACAACTACTTTTTGTTTTCGATTTCTTTTTATTACTATCATATAGTAAGGGCGGCCAGCTTCTTTGATTTCTTTTTTTGCTTTTACAACCCAGTCGATTACCTCGTTGTTTTTGTTTTTTGAATCAACTAATGATAAAATGTCAAGCTTGGCTGAATACCCTCTTTTCACCTCAATACTAAAAAAATCCAAAAGGGGTTGTCCAATTGGGTCGGTAATCCCTATATCACCACAACTATTTGCGGTGTCCTTACCAACTTTTTTACGGCTTGTGAACCGGCTACCTGATCCTGAAGTACAAAAGAAAATATCATCCCTTTTGTTATTAGACCACCAAAGTGATAAATTTTTTGATATCTCTTTTTCAAATGCACGGCCTTTTTTTTGCGCATTTATATGCTTTTTCATTTTACTCTCCTTTATCTCATTTTTAAATCAAAAACCTGTACCCATTGATCCAAATTTACCGGCTTTAAAAAAGATTCAAAACTATAATTATTAAAGATTTTAGTAAAATCTCTTTTTAATAAATCAGGTTGGACAACCAGTTCTGCATTTAATTTTTGTGTCCCTTTAAAAGGAAGATTAACCAAGGGAAAATTCGTTTTGATTGTTAAATCACCCTCTTTACTAGTGATAGTTTTATATGCTTTGCTTTTTTTAGGGAGTAAGTTATTAAGGTATTTGATTGCTGTCTTTTCACCTACACCTTTAATGCCAATTACATTATCACTACCACAACCGCCAATGGCTTTAATAGCTCCCCACTGCTCAGGTTTAATTCCGTATTTCTCAATAAACAAACTCCTTGTTAATGCTTTTTTTGTTATTGGATTGCTACAAATTACTCTTTTCTCAAGTAATTGATACAAATCTTGATCAGTACTGATAATTGTAAAACAAACACTTTTATTGTTTTTTACAATATCTGCTATTAAATCATCAGCTTCATATCCTGGGGACATGAAAATATTTTTAAAACCCAATCCAGGCAATACTATTTTTCTTAATTCTGTAAACTGCTCATAAATGATATGTAGACATTCTTTTTCTTCATCTGTTTTGTCATCATGCCTTTTGCTTTTATACCCAGGGTAAATCATTTTTCTAAATGACTTTTTTGAATCCCAACAAAATACTATTCTGTCAGGATTGAACCTTTTTTGAATATTAAATATTGAGTTAAGAAAGCCAAAAATTACATTTGTTAAGTGCTCTTTTGAAGAAAGTAAAGGAATTGAATGAGCAGCAATATGAGCAATATTATTACAATCAACAACGGCAATATTATTCATATCCTTACCTTTTTTTTTCTATTAGTATCGAACATCTTTTGTACTTCATACCACAAATTTATTGTTTCTTCTTTTAAAGCTAATTCCAGATTATTTTCCTCGATATGTTCTATGGCCTTATCAATAAACGCAAATTCCTTACCGTCAGGACATAAAAATTTACTATTATCAGTATACAATTTTTTATATATTAAATTCTCTCGAATGTCGTCTATGCCGTACCCAAAAATAATAGAAATATTACACTCACGAAATGGCTCATCAATTGAACTTTTAGTAATTTTTATCTTACTCAGAACGCCAGTGATTTTTTTAAGCTTAGCTTTCCCGATGGTCTTCGTTTTGTCGATTTTTGAACCAGCAAATTCAGGTGCAATTCTCATCCTTAAGCTTGAATAATATGGAATTGCCTGTCCGCCCGGAGTAGTCACCCCGTTTGTGCCATTTCTTTCCTGATTACTACATACAATTAGCCAATTATTATTAGCGATAAAACGACATGTTTTTCTCAAACCTTCTGAGAAATCTTTTGCTCTTTTCATCCCCATTTTATCTTCTTCTTCCATCTCCATTTCTGTACTAAGAGCCGCTAATGAGTCTTCACACGAAACGTTAATTTTCGTGTTGTCTTTTGGTTCCCAACCCCACAAACCTTTAAACATCTCTTTTACTGTATCTGGTCTGTGATAATTTTCTTTTTGCATTTCAAAACCATAAATTTTGGAGTATTCTTTATCAAGCCTTGCTTCGGGATCGTCAAACCTTGCCTCACCCCCGTTCCGTTGTGCTGAACCAGCAATTTCAACTAGTAAGGCACTCTTACCACTGTTATGTACTACAAAATCATGTGCAACGTAATTGTGGTGAGGCCAAAGCATTTTTAAGTCATATGTGTTTCTCATACCAACAGCACTTATACTTATGATTTCATCTCCAACAATAGTGTGTTTTGATTTTTCAGCACCAATAATTGAATGTATTTTACCATGTTCTGATCGGTTGATTGGGAGTAAATTATCTATTTCGTTATTAAGCCGATCCTCATTAATATGGTGGACATGTATGTTTTTTGGTAAAAAAATAAGATTTGTTAGATCTCCTTTGTTTAATCGTGCTCTATATTCTTTCTGGGGGAGCTTATTAATGTAAGCTTCATAAATAAATCTAGTTAACTCAATTCTTTTGTATTCGTATTTGTTTTCAATTATTTTTACCCCCCCGAATGGATGATGTTTAACAAGAACTGGTTTTAGTCTGACTACTTTTTTCTTTACATTCCCTCGGCACCCCTTTAGAATTACAGCATCACCAACATTTAAATCTGATAATTTTATATAAACATTACCATTGAAAAATTTATGGTTTCCGGTCGCCGTTAATTTAGCTCCTGTTTTTGTTGTAATTTCAAAGCATTCTTGTTTTCCAGTTTTTACAACGTCACATATTTTGTTATGAAAAATAAAACCCTCACTATTCATACAAGATGTTGTGAAATAAGAGTCTTCTGTCTCACCTCTTAAATAGTTCCCGGAGCCGCCTCTTTGAATTCTATGAAACTTGTAGTATAAGTTTTCAATAGTGCCCCCTTTATGATTTTGTCTCTTACCGTCTTGACTTAATATTTCATAGTTTATAAAAGTATCACTTGCAAGACAACCACTCGGGCCATATATTTCAACAATTATACCACCTGGTATTCCGCCACCTCTAATTTTTTCACCAGATATACATAAGTCCAAAAGTGTACTACCTGTAGACACAACATGCTCTATCTGCTTAATCTTTTCTTTTTTAGACAAAACATCTATTACTTCTGATTCACTAATAACTTTTTTAGCCATATTGACTCTCCTATTTTAGAATTATAATTCCGCACTATAAAAATAATAGTGCGGAATTATAATTACTACCTTCTTGCCCTTTTAATTTTTTGAGGAAGAGGAGCATCTACTTCTTCTGTTTCTTCTTCAACCACTTTACTTTTTCTGCGTACAGGCTTTTGAACCTCTTCCTCTTCAATTTCGTCTTCATCTTCAACATCATTTTCTTTTGATTTTACACAAGATTCCCAAATTTCGCAACTGTCACAATTTTCATATTCATTAGTATCTACACCAAATTCACCACCAACAGGACATTCAGTTTCATTATTATTTGTCATGATGGCTTCTTCTGGAATATCTTCTTCAATTACTTCCTCAATAATTTTACGCCTCTTAGTTTCATTACTCTTTTTCCTACCAACTGGTTTTGGCTCTTCCTCAATTTCTTCAATATCTTCCTCAATTTCATTTTCTTCACCATCAAGAGGCTCTCCCCAATAAAGCTCATGCACTTCAGCATATGTCGGGATTTTAATCATCTCATCAATGCAGTGAGCTGATTCTAATATTTCATCAGAAATTTCATAATCTCTTTTTTCAAATTGATGTGCAGTATATTCGTGATATTCCTTACCTTCTGTCTCGACATTGAAACATATAGATCTTCCATCGTCCGGGTCGGCAAAAGCTATATTCGGATCTATACCGCTACTTCCACCTTTTCTAGAACCTCTTTGCATCGGGCCTTTAGCTAGCTTGAGTAAATGTTTTTCCATGTAAAACCATGCTACTTCCCAAATTTGTACCCCTTTTGACTCCTCTTTATCCGTGTCATAGCATACTATATTATATATATTTCTTTGCTTTGGAAATAGCGGCTTCCAATTTGCTTCATCAGAACCTTCCTTTTGCAGTAATCTTCTATGCTCACAAATTGGACAGGCTTCACCTAAAGTTTCAGCAAGACAAATTACTCTTTGGTCTTGTGTCGGCCCAACATCACGATGGACATACAACTCAAAACAATATGTTGGATCACCTGTTTTTGTTATCGTATCAATTCTCCCCGCCTCGTAAGGAATAATGTCAATTATATGATCCCCCTCCTTACAACTCCAAATGTTAACCTCCCCAATATCATCCTTAAAAATACCTTGTCCAATTCTCCCCTTTCTGCCACCTTTTTGTGTCCTGCTAATTAGAGCCTCTTTCATCTTTTTTCTATCAATAGCCATTTTTACTCTCCTTTTGTTTTGTTTTTAAAATATTACTTATTTTTAAAATACTCTTCTGCTTTTTGTCTTATGGTTGCGTTTTCATCTTTCATCGCTTCTTTTGTGAATCCGTATTTTTCGTATGCTCTGAACCTTACACGTCTATGTTTGTCATTCATTGCTTCTTTTGTGAAACCAAGGTTTTCATATGCTCTTAGTCTTATATACCAATTCTCATCATTCAACGCTTCTTTTGTGTAGCCGAGGGCTTCATATGCGTTGAACCTTATTTCCCAATACTCATCTTCCAGCGCTTCTTTTGTATATCCAAGGTTTTCGTATGCTCTGAGTCTTATATAATAATCTTCGTCTTGCATTGCTTCTTTTGTGAATCCGTATTTTTCGTATGCTCTGAACCTTTCATTGGCATCTTCTATTTCTGCGATGTCCATTTTATTCTCCTTTATTTTGTTTTTAAAATATTACTTATTTTTAAAATACTCTTCTGCTTTTTGTCTTATAATCGGATTACTATCATTAAGTGCTTCTTTTGTGAATCCATGTTTTTCATATGCATTGAGTCTTATTG
>Ga0307377_10004302_pt1 | contig 15624 bp, 14 predicted proteins | sample TR3MG_FD_202535 | JGI IMG/M metagenome (GOLD analysis project Ga0307377, IMG submission 202535) | Soil microbial communities from Risofladan, Vaasa, Finland - TR-3 | ecosystem: Environmental > Terrestrial > Soil > Coastal area > Acid sulfate soil | place: Finland: Risofladan, Vaasa | collected... | reverse complement strand
GTCCACGCCATAAAACGGTGTTTCATAAATGCTGATGATCGGCATGCCATTAAAACTGATCCAGCGCGCATTCATCAGTTCAAATACAAAAGAGTCGGGCAGCAAATACAACGAGACCGTGGTATCTGCAAAACGGTTTGCCAGGTCGATGATGCGCTGTTCATCCTGCATCGGTAGTGCAATATAAACAGCATCGACTTTTCCACCATGGGCCAGTAACAGCAATTCTGATAAGTTACCAGCCAACGCAGGAGCAGGTTCCGTTTGTAACTCCTCAACGGGTAAGTCATCGTAATAGCCTTTAAACAGCAGCCCTGTCCAGGGCATTGAATTGATATTCTCGACCAATTGGCGGGCCACTCGACTTGTCCCCACGATTGCAACTGACCGGGTATTTCTTCCGTGGCGCCGCAATTCGTGCAGCAACAAGCGCACCGACAATCGCGTTACAACCAGCAAGAAAGGGGAAATTATTAGCCAGGTCAACACGACACGTCGCGAAAAATTTGCCGATGTCTTGGTAACGAAAGCCATGACCAATACCAATACAAACGCAGCTATCCATATTAAAATGATTTCGACGATCTCGCTTTTGATGGTACCGATGCGCCAAGAGCCATAGATTCCTCGGCCCTGCCCGACCACATAAAAACAAAGCGCCGCAATAACAGCGAATCCAATCTGATATTTTTCGAGGGGTACATCATAAAACCACGCGATAAGATGGAACGATCCAATTATCAGAAGCGCATCCAACAATCGTTGTAGTGCTGAGATTTTCGGGGTATGGGAGCGAATAAATCCGTTAGTCATACCGTCATTTCTTCGAAGGGGACATGGCCACGCCCATTAAATATCAAACATATGATGGCACCAGCAATTATGCCTAATTCGCATGTGCCTGACTTGTCATTCGTGAGTTAAGGGTTAAGGATATCGTGCAAAATCGCTTCATGGTGAGTATAAACGCTTCAATGTTCCAGACAAATGGATGTTATTGCGATTTGTTGCACAGTCTATATAGCTGAACCTCAAAGCGCGACGGTGCACATGCCCTAACCCAGTATGTACCGCCTGACAGGCCGGTACACCAAGCATTGTACGATAATACGGCGGTGTGAAAACTCCGACAATCAATGAACAACTTCTTGAGTTGGCTCAGCTCAAGCCACTTGCCGAATGATGATACTACCTTGGCTAACTACATCCCTGGAATCAAGCGGGTTAAACAACTACACCCTTGGGCAACCAATTAATAAGTAACGTCTCATAATCAGCCAACACATTTTCCCAAGTAAATGAATCCTGATAACGCTGCAAAATTAGCGCTTTCATTTCAGTCAAAACACTCGGGTATTCCAAAACCTCATCCAAACGATCAGAGCACTCTTCCGCGCCAATAAAGTACCTCGCCGAATCACCCGCGACCCAGCGATTAAATTGGTTATCGTGCGCAATGACGGGATTGCCGGCACCCATTGCTTCAACCAGAGAGGGGTTGGTTCCTCCAACTTGATGCCCGTGTATATATGCCACCGAATGAAAGCGTAAGGCACGCACGATCTCTTTATCGTAAATTGCGCCAAGAAATCTTACTTCTGGCCCTGCCGCCGCCATCACAGCGCGATGATAAAGATTTTTATCAGGCTCATATTTACCCAATACAACAAGCTGATAACCACGGAATTTGCTAGAAAAACCTCTCACAATCTCCAGCAAAGAATTTTCAGGTTCTGCGCGTGCAATCACAGTTAAAAACCGTCCCGGTTCCAAATCCAGCGTATGAACAGCTTCAACTGGCGCAGAGGTAATTGCATCAGCACCATATGGAATCATCGTAATCTTATCTTCCGGCACTCGGCTGCTCAAATGCGCTTTGATTTTAGGGTGATCGGCCACAAGATGATTACCCAGCCAGCAACCCGCCCAATCATTTAACCAAAACCAGGTCTTGGCAACCATACCCCACTTAGCGCGCGACCACTCGATGCCGTCCATATTTATTAAGTTAGGTACGCCCTTGATGCGCAAAATCGCGCAAAACACAGCAGTGTTATAACCCAAGGTCAAACACAAATCTCCAAACTGAGCGGCATGTACGGTCGCTTTCCAATCAAATACAATCGTGCCTTTAGGCCCTGATTGCTCGATCGGGATATGTACTCGTTCAACACCTTGCCATATGTCCTCAAAAATAGAACCGGCATCATTTACCTGGCAATACACAATGACGCGCCAACCCTTCGCCACCAAATATAGTGACAGATGTTCAGCAAATGTTTCAAAGCCTCCATGAGCAGCGGGGATACCACGGATGCCGAGAATTCTAAGTGTACAAATCATCTTTAAGAGTTATTTCCCACTCTGTACAATAGCTCAATGCCATCTCGTAATGATTCAATTTTGTGCGTTGCCGAGATACACATTTCGGTAGTTTGAAAATCATGTAAATATTGGCATCTTATTCCGACGCCAGCACTTTTTGCTGCACGCATGTCAGAATCCTTATCGCCAATCATGATAGACCTCGCCAGGTCAAGCCCATGCGTTTTTGCTGCTCGTATTATCATCCCCGGATTAGGTTTGCGATCAAATGAATCTTTCTTATACTGACCAACTGCATGTTCAGGGTGGAAGGGACAATAGAAAACATCATTAATAGGTGCGCCCTCGGCCTGGAATCGATCGCACATCCATTCCGTAAGCCTTAAAAAATCATGCTCAGAATAATAGCCACGACCGATCCCAGCCTGGTTGGTTACAACGATTAGCAGATAACCCGAAAGATTTGCAGCGCGGCAAAGATCGAAGATACCGTCGATGAATTTAAATTCATCTGCGCACGAGGTGTAACCCGAATCATGGTTGATGACCCCGTCTCGATCAAGAAACAGCGCACGATTCACTTGCACGGTCACAACCCCGCAAGTGCTGTCTGCGCAAGAGCATAGTCATCCGGCACGCCGATGTCGATGAAGCGACCATGCGTTACGAAGCCATCGAGCCGAAGACTTTGCAGATTTTTGATAAAAAATTCCGTCTCTAGGGAAAATGGTTGTCCCAAAGGGAAGCTATCCAGCGCGGTTTTCGGCAGCACGTAGCAACCAGCATTGATCAGACCGGGCCCGGACATACCTTTTTCAAGGAATGAGTTTATTCTTCCATCACACATTTCTACCCTACCGAAACGCGTAGTGTTGGGCGCCTCGCGTACCACGATTATTGGATGATGGTTAGACTGCCACAAGTGCTCCAGTTCAACGAACTCGAGATCAAGATAAGTGTCGCCGTTAAAAATATATAAATGGTCAGCAACGCAACGCGTTAATGCAGCGCGAATCGCACCACCAGTACCCAGCGGGGTATGTTCGATCTCATACACTAATTCCATGCCGGCATATTGATCGCCGAAATGATCAACGACCTTTTCATGCAGGTAGCCCAGCGATAGCACAACTCGGCTGAAGCCTTTACGAGCAAGCAATGTGAGTAGTATTTCAAGAAAAGGGCGGCCCGCAACAGGTGCCATGGGTTTAGGCAAGTCAGGCACGGCCCGCCTCAAACGCGTACCAAACCCACCAGCCAAGATGATTGCCTCCATTACTCTGGTGCTTTGAAAATGGCATTCTCGATTAGGCCACACAGAATGTGGCCCAGCACCAGATGCCCTTCCTGAATCTTCGGGGTGTCGCCGGATGGTATCTCCAGAAGATAGTCGCTAAACTCACGCATCGTCGTACCTCCACAGTTACCAGTCAATCCAATACATACCAGGCCCCGACCCCGCGCTTCCTCGAGTGCGCGCAGTATATTGGGTGATTTTCCGGAAGTTGAATATCCGATGAACACGTCACCTTTTTTGCCATGTGCCTGAACCTGACGTGCAAAAAGCTTCTCGTAGCCGTAGTCATTGCCAATAGAGGTGAGAATCGAAGAATCTGTCGTCAACGCAATGGCTGGTAACCCTGGTCGGTCAAAAGCAAATCTGCTCACCAACTCCCCAGCGATATGTTGCGCATCTGCAGCACTACCGCCATTACCTGCTAGCAAAATCTTCCCGCCTTGCTGCAGACAGACGATGCATGCACTAGCCGCAGCCTCCACCATTGCTAGCATAGTAGTGTCATTCGATATGGTCGACATAACACGACAGGTATCAGCAATCTGCGTGAAAATATATTGTTTCATCCAACTCTCCAAGCCTGACTACCGTGCTTAGTAAAGTGGCAGTTACTGACTTCCCCTTCAAAACGATTCAATGTTCTAAACACATCCATACGCTTATCAGGTGGAACAAAGAACATCATGAAACCGCCACCACCTGCACCAGATACTTTGCCAGCCAATGCACCTGCGGCAATGGTCGCATCATATATTTTGTCAATATGAGGGTTGGACACCGACATGGCAGAACGCTTCTTACTTTCCCAACCTTGGCGCATCGAATCCACTATGCCGCCAAAGTCACCTCTGAGCAGACACTCCTTCATTACCAGTGCTTCATGCTTGATTCCGTGCATTGCATCCATGGCATCGACAAAACCCGCTTTCACATTATTGCTTTGATCCGCAATAATTTTGGCGGATTCACGGGAAACACCGGTGTAAAAGAGCACCAACGAAGCTTCCAATTCACAGATGATCCAATTTTTTATGCGTAATGGATTTATCACTGCCCGATCTTGCGAGTAGAATTCCATGAAATTAAAGCCACCGAAGGTAGCGGAATACTGATCCTGCCTGCCACCTTGCAAACCACAATCCACACGCTCGATCTTGAATGCCAAATGCGCAATGGTGTAATCATCCAGTGGGAGATTCAGCAATTCAGCAAAGGCCCGGATCATGACCACTACCAACGTGGATGACGAACCTAGACCAGAACCGGCAGGTGCGTCACAAAATGTGCTCAGCTCCAAAGGTAAAGGATGCCCACCATTATAATGATGAATCATATGGTTATATACAGCCTTGTGCAGGTCAAGAATGCCGTTTAGAACTAACGGTTCTGAGAGAGCCTTGTTCTTCACAGTCTGTTGATCTGTTGCGATGAATCGCACAACTGGCTCGTCCAACGTTTTGATCACTGCATAAGCATAGCGATCCAGCGTTGCATTGAGAACATAACCACCATGAACATCGCAATATGGCGAAACATCAGTGCCCCCTCCAGCAAGGCCAAGACGAAGAGGAGCACGTGCTCTTACGATCATTTCCATTTTTTACCTGGTCAAGTAACCATGCCCAGACTGGACGCGTTCACGCCAATACTCAAGCAAGTCACTCATTGTTTGCTCAAATGGTATAACGGGCTCCCAACCTGTGACCGCTTTGAATTTTGCTGTATTTGGCACCTGCAAATCTGCATCAATCGGACGTAGTCGCTCGGGATCAGTTTCAACCTTGATGTTCTTGACTGTAGACATCGAAATTAAAGTCTTCAACATGTCCGCAATGGAACAGGTGTAAGTGCCACCAATGTTATAATAGGCCGCAGGTATTGGATTAACTGTCACCAACATGTAATAGGCGCGAACAGCATCTCGTACATCCGCGAAAGTGCGTAGAGAATCCAAATTACCTGTCTTAACAATCGGCGGAATTTGACCCGCCTCAATCATTGCAATTTGCTTGGCGAAAGTAGATTCGGCAAACACATCGCCGCGGCGTGGACCGGTGTGCGTGAACATGCGGGTCGTCATCACTGTCATGTTGTAAGCCTCGGCGTAATAGCGGCCAAGCAAATCCGTACCCACTTTGGAAATTGCATAAGGGGATGCCGGGTGAAAGGTGCACTCTTCATCAATTGGCAGCTTTTCCTTAGGAACACGCCCAAATACTTCCGATGACGCGCAAACATGTGTGATTGAATTGATATCATTCTTGCGCAAAGCCTCCAGCACATTAGCCGTTCCCTGAACATTTGTTTCTAGCGTATCCAAAGGCGAATCAAAACTTGTCTTGGGGTAACTCTGCGCAGCTAGATGAAACACAAAATCAGGCTTGGACCTTTTGACGGCTTCATGAATGGACAAATAATCGCGTAAATCACCATAAACAAGATGCACACGATCATTGGCGTTGATACGTGGCAACAAGTGGGAAATGTTATCCAATGGGCTGCGCCAACGGCATAGACCGTAGATTTCCCAATCGGTATGTGCCAGCAAATAGTCGGTCAAGTGTGATCCGACCATGCCAGTAATACCAGTTATTAATGCGCACTTAGTCATGCTGCCTCCACATTCAAATTAAATTCGATTTTTGCCGCCTCGCAGAGCGTATGAGCTGGCCGCCCAAGAAGGGCAACTAAAACAGGGGATGTCATCCGAATGATTCTCGGTCTGCTCTTAAAAAAGTCAGGATCCGGCTGAGTCACGCTAAAGCGCAAATTCAGTAATGCTGTGCCTTGCAAAATTTTCGCAAACTCTGTTCGAGCCAACACCTCTGGTCCACCAAAATTGATGATGCTTTGCGGAAACTCATCCCAACGCAGTGCCAATGCGATAGCACCTTCTACCACATCATCTCTGTGGATGACAGCCCGATAAAATGGGTGAAATATCTCCGCTTCCTTGCCACTTGCAGCACATTCAGATAGATACTTGGAGAATTTATCTTCCCGCGAAAAAACATAAGAAAGGCGAATGGTCTTAAACAGTGGATTGCTTAAAAATCGCGTTTCCACCTCACGCTTCATCTCGGCATATTCACCAGCCGGATTGCAGATTGCTTGTTCATCAAATTGAACGTTTCGCTCACCGTAAACCGTATCACTGGAGAAAAAGACAACACGCCCGCCTCTAGCCATAACTTTGTTGATAAATTCTGAAGTTCCCGTCACATTTACTGCACAAGCACGCGAATATTCTCGTGCACAAACATCAGGTGCGGAAATCGCAGCCGTTAGAAAAATAATATCGGACTCTTGAATGACATCATAGTCGAAGTCGTTTGGATCATTCAATTTCAGAGGAATAAGACCATTGGAACCAGTTGAGGAAGTTCCGTAACTTTCAGCGCATGAGCGCGCTTTAGTGAACAAAACGTTTCCTATATAACCTGAAGCGCCAACAGTTAATGTTCTAGACATCGCTCTTACCACAATTTCAACATACAAGATTATTACAACGATTCATATACCGCACTCATCTCACTTCCAACCACATCGAAAGAGTATTTTTCAGCAATCACAGCTTTAGCATTCCTACTCATTTGTTCCAATTCTTTCGGGTGTTGCAATGCATATTCGATACATTCAATAAGACTTTGCACATCATCTGCCTTAAATAGCAAGCCAGTCTCTTTGTCGGACACCACCTCGGTAAATGATGGCAAATTAGAACAAATAACCGGCGTTCCATAGTGCATCGCCCGTAATACTACCCCGCTGTTATAAATCTTTCGGTAAGGTAAAACGATTAATTCTGATGATGCAAAATATGCTGGCACGTTTTCATTCAAAATATACTCTGAACGAAAAATAACACGATCTGCAATCCCAAATTCATTTATTTGTTTGACATATCCATCTAATTCAGTGCGCCACGCTCTGCCTGCAATAAGTAGATAGGTGCTTTGTGTATTTTTTAATTCAGAAAAAGCCTTTAAGAGCAAATCAAGGCCCTTCGTTTCTTTAATTTGACCAAAAAACAAAATTACTTTCGCATTCTTTGGCAACTCTAAACCTATCGAACCTCTTGCTTCTTGCTTGTTCCCGGAAAAATGGTAGACAAAATCCATGTCGCAATGTGTAACAAGACTGATTTTAGAGATAGCTCTGGGCATTGTCTGCATAAGCGTATCCTGAGTAAAACGGCTATGTACGATGAAACGGTCAATATTGATTGATAATAAATGGGTTACTAACCCTAACTTTTTGGTCTGACGCAGTTGATCGAGGGTTTCAACATCATGCACAGTCGCAACAATTTTCATGCCCAGCATGCGGAACATAAGCACTTCAACAAGCACTTGGAGGGAAAAAAAACAAATATGGAAATGTGCTACAGACGCCTTCCTAAGCCTGCTATTCAATAGCGCTGCAAACGTACCTCGCAAGTATCTCAAGCCACGTATTAAGCGGATTTGCAAACCATAGATCCCTCGATAAACCTTTGTAACAGCAAACTGAACATTAACCAAACCGTCCAATTTCGTTTTATCGCTTGTATATAGAACTACTTCATGACCTTGAAGTGAAATAGATTCACAAAGACCGAAATCATAAAACTCCATTCCACCATGCCCCCCAATTGGTTCAATCATCGAAATTTTCAGCTTTTGGTGGATCACTTTTTCCTCTTGACACGGTAGGCTATGAATTTTGTTCTAAACCATGAATAATTTGGCGTTCGGCTAACGATGTTTGCGATTCAACTTTATATGGGTATGTTTTAACCTGGCCTGCAACTCTTGCTAAACAAACTGTGATTGTTATAAATGCCACCTGTATCGAAAAGCTTAAAAAAGATTCGGATAGAGTGGCAAAGAATATAATGCCCATCATCAATCCACTAGCCCAGTACATTTTGGCTTTCATAAAATTCAAACTGGCTTTTAATAAGGAAAGCACAAAAAGGCTGGTCACAATAAATCCAAATTGGTAAACAAAAACACCAAAAGTGCTCTCATTGCCATTTTCTAGCATTGGCATAAATCCAGGCCGCCAAAAAGGGCCAACAATGTTCAATTTTTGTGATTCTATATACACTAGGTATCCAGATGAACCAAGGCCATGGCCAAATAATGGTGCTTCAATTGTATTTTTTATTCCTAATATCAGCCCCAATAGGTGATTGCTTATAGACTCAAAGCCTTCAATTCGCTCACCACCGGCAAATGTTGAGATATACGGTTGTGAGAAATAAATAGCCAAGCAAGCAATGAACGTCATCAATAACAGAACCCGCTGACGGAGTATGAAAAATAATATCGACAATGTTAATGTTAAAAGTGCCGATTTAACCATTGATACAGAGGCAACCAGAAACAACAAAAATTGGCGAAAACTTCGAAATGCACCTCGAGCCTCTGACATAAAAACAAACCCTACGACTATTATGCTTGCATTCGTTAGTGGCTCAAAAACAAGCGACCCGGGTCTCAAATAGGAAAAGCTGCTTAGTTGCCCCATTCCTCCAGGCGAATAAGATTCGGCCCCATTTGCTATACCAAGCTTTGCAAGAGACATATAATCAGCGAGGCTCAAGACAATATGATTTGGGATTAAAGTCATTTCTATAACGCTAACTGTAGCCAATACACATGCAATACTTGCAACAAGCCAAGCAAGGCTTAACAATACGGGTAAACTTACTGACGCCAACAAGAACCAGAACACCAACGGGAACAAAAGTTGAAGAAAGTTTATGAGCGTAAATATATTCAATACGCCTTTCCCAGGGTTAATGAGTGCCCAAAGAAAAAAGCCGGATAATATGACTATTCCAATAGCGGGTGTTAGATTAATTCGACTGATGCCGTATTGAAGAAAATAACTTAAAGACAACGTGCAAATAATCAGCATCGCAACAGCATTTAACATGAAACTAGGTATAACTACGGAAAGTGGTGTCTTAAATATTATTACCATAAGGCAAACAACTAAAATACTAAACACAATTCGTTGATTGTGGCTAAGTAATTTCCATCCTGCTGGTCGATTCAGAAGACGTTGGTGTAAATGGATCTTTATATTTTTGCGAACCATTTTTGTAACCACGTTGATGTTGATTCATAAACACGTTTCAATATCCTCATTATCTTTATAAGATAGGGGGTTGAACCGATTAACTTGATAGCAATAAATGACCGGTTGCTATATCCAAATGGATATAAGCGGTCTTGGACTATAGTCCACTTATCCTTATTGAAATATTTTATTTTGGCCAATCGATACCACGGATGCTCATGGGTCATGATATTTAAAAAAATAGATCTGACTTCTTCGTCAACAAATAACTTACTGGCCAACTTTAAATAACCATCAATATCTAACAGGAAACGTTGCAATTCTCCATCTTGAGCAAAACTATCATTACCCATTCTGTTCATTACCAAGGCATCATGAACATATTTCAGCTTGGCCCCATCTGCCACTAAAGCAAGAAGTATATAGGCATGTGAGTAGGCAGTACCAGTCATAGTACTATCGTAGTCAACTGAGTTCCATGAAGATCTATTTACAATTATAGAACTTAGGTAACTGAAAACAGCACCTAAGGCGCGTGCACTTTTGAAATAATCAACTATGTCTTCTCGCTGTCTAAAATCGAATACTTTGTCAGCAGATTTATTTAACCAGTTAAATTTTTTAAAAGGCTGTAAAGAATATGAACAGTCGATTCTATTACACAGATAAATGTCATATCCTTGTTTAATTTCGGATATTACCCGGCTAACTGCGCCAGGTATCAGCGCATCATCACTACCAAGCAACCAGCAATACTCCCCTCTTGCAATTTCTACAGCTTTTAGATAATTCAGGTCTGCTCCCTTGTTTGCTTCCCATCTAAAATACGTAATGCGACTGAATTTTTGTTGTAACTGATGAACAATCTTCTCCGTATCATCTTGTGAGCAGTTGTCGCTTACAACTATTTCAACGCCATCCATATTTTGAGAAAGAACACTCTCTATAGTTTCTTCTATGAACGCGGCGCGGTTAAAGGTTGGAATACAAATTGATAGTCTTATCGTCATTGTTGAAATCCTGATGAAATTGATAATGCTTCTTCACGGCAAATGGCAATGCCCAACTAACGGTCAGCACGAACGATGCCAGCAAGCCGAGCAAAATTCCATACAGGCCAAAAATCGGCGCCAGAGTCCATTGCAGGACGACACTGATAACCGCTTGGATCGGTACATAGATCCAGAAAGGCCTCAAGTCGCTCATGCTTTGCAGAATCATGGCGAAGGTATCGGTCCATACCCGCACCATATAGTAGATGCCGAGAAAAACGATCAAGGCAGGAGGAACGACAAGTTTTTCATAGGGTGCGAGGATGCGCACCGCTACTGGCATCAGCCAGATCAGCGACAGGCTGCACAGCGCCATAAAAGCGAGCCCCAATGATAGGTATTTTTTTGTGCGAGCCTTGACGACCTTCCAGTTCTGGTTGGCGATATTTTCCGCAAAAATCGGCCACAAAGCCGCCAGCACCGCACCGTAAATAAAAAAGGCCAAACCGAAAACCTTGGTGGAGATGTTGTACACCGTTATATCGTAGGCCTTCAAGAATTGCGACATCACCACATAATCGATTTGCAGCACAGCGGCCGCCATAATGGCAAATCCCCAGAAATGGCCGGCCCGCCGCACGATCTGGGTAAAACAATTTGCGTCAAATGTCGCAACCTTTTTTGCGCTAGTCACAATCTGGTAGAGCAACGCAATCAACGGCAAAGCGGCTGCCGGCAATATGTATGTGACCAAGCTCAGGTAGAGTTTGTCGGGCACCGCACTCTGGTTAACCAGCGCAATGCCCCCAAGCCCGATGAGGGATGCGATCGCGGGTACGATATTTGACCAATAACCTTTTTGTTCCGCATACCATATCTTGTAGGCGATCCCGCCTATGCTCGTACCGATCAACAAGGCCCCGACAGTAGCAAACATCTTCACTTTCTCTGGATCGTCCATGAATGCAAACTGTTTGAGAAATAAAGGGCCTATATATGGACTCACCAGATATAACAACCCAATTGTCATGACAAGAAAGAAGATCGCCAAAACACCCGCGGCTAATGTGTACCCCTCTTGGGGTTTAACTTTAGCCCTGGATTCGGAAACATGGTTTTGAACGCTCACCCCGACACCGAAATCGGCAAGTGCATACCAACCCCCAAGTCCCATCAACAGGGCGAATACCGAATATTGTTCAAGACCAAGACCGGTAATCAAGAATCGTACGCTCGCCAGTTGGACCAACGCAACGATAATTCGGCTTATCCAGGCACTCCCTGCCACTAGGAGGTGTTTGGGTAACCAGATATGTTGGCGATTGCTCAAAGGGATGGCGTTAGATATGAGACTCACTCGAAATCCATTCCACCATACGGGTCACGCCATCACGTGCAGACACCTTTGCTTCCCACTGAATCAGGCTTTGGGCTTTCGCCAAATCTGCCACAAAAACTCTCTGATCGCTCTCCCTTGGTGGAAGCTTCGTATACGCTAATTTTGTCCCGGTAATTTCTTCCAGCAACACGAACAACTCCAGCAGCGACAGGCTGTTCGCCATGCCACCACCAACATTGAAGGCTTGACCTTTCGCCGCCTCAATCTTGTCCAGAGCTGAAAAATAGAGCCGAATCATATCGTCCGCGTGTAAAACATCCCTCACCTGCTTGCCATTGCCTGAAATGGAGAATGGCTCCAGCAAGCGACCTTCCTTGGCCTCCAATGCCTTCTGACAGAACCAGCCCACCCACCCTTGGTCGTAAGTAGCAAACTGGCGTCCGCCGTACATGGAGGAGTGTCTGAACACAATGGTCTTGAGACCGTAAATGCGTGCATAGTCGAGCATGTACTGGTCTGCCGCCCCTTTCGAACACCCGTAAGGCGAGTGAAAGTCGAGAGGGGTGTTTTCTCCGAAGCCGTTCGGTTTGTCAATGCATTCGTAGCGCGTCGCCGTTTCCAGATATTGGTACTGTTCCAAGTCACCGTAAACCTTGTTGGTGGATGAGTAAACAACCAGCGCATGGGGCACGTAATTGCGCACGGCTTCCAACAAATTGAAAGTGCCCAGCGCATTGACTTCGAAATCCATACGTGGATTGGCAATGGATGTTGTCATTGCCACTTGACCAGCCAAATGGAAAACCGAATCGGGTTTGAAATCTTTTACAACACGCAACACATCATTAGCGTTGCGGATGTCACCATGAATAAATTTGAATGGCCCTTGTGATTGCAACCACGTCAGGTTTTCCAAGCTGCCCGCACGATAAAGGTTATCAAACACCACCAGGTCGTAGCCTAACTTGATGGAATGAGCAGTGAGATTGCTGCCAAGGAAGCCACAGCCCCCAGTGATAAGTAATTTCATGAATACTTTCTTTCTTGGTCGATTACTTGTTTTAAACCGGTTTCAATGTCGCAATGGCAACTCCAGCCCAATGCTCGCAGCGCGCCAAGATTCGCTTGCGAGAACATTGCCTCGCCTGCCCGGTAGGGGTGCGCACCAAAATTTAAATGGGTTGTGGATGCGGATAAGCGATGGATCATTTCAACAAGCTTCTTGATTGTGATGGCTGCGCCACTGCCCACTTCAAATTCCATAAACTCTTCATTGAAGGATTCTCGTTTATCTAGCAACAACGAGTAGGCTGCGACCACATCATCAATATAAATAAAATCGCGTTGCTGTTCGCCCAGCGTCAATTTCAATTCAGGCACATTAGCTAGACAACTTTTGATGACGTGCGTCGTAAATTTTGATTGATCGTCACCGGGTCCATAAAAGTGTTCTAGTCTTAAATTCAAGAAGCGAATTTTTTTCTGTCCAGAAAAGTACCGCCCCCATTCTGCGAATTGTCCCTTGGATAGCGCATAGGGGTTCAGGTATTTATCCAGTACCGTATCGGTGTTCATAAATAGCCCGACATCCGAAGCGGCAGCCGCATCCATCAATTTGAGGGGAAACATCAGATTTGCCTCCAGCACTTGGCTTGTGCTTTCACCATTTCGGCCATAACAGGTTGCGGTATGAATCACCGCATCAATCTTTCCATGCTGGGTAAATAACTTGGACACATCCGCTTCATCTACGTCATGCAAAGTGAGCTTGGGCAAAATGCTTTCAATCCGATGCAATGAGGATGACTTCCTTTTCAATCCTACAATTTCGCAATCATTGGCAAGCAAAGTTGTGGCTAGATGACTACCCAGATAGCCAGTTATCCCCGTTAGCAAAATACGCATCGGCTTCAAACTAGAAGTTCACGCCAAAGAACGCTTCGATCTTCTCAACCACGAAACTCAGCATCTCTTCCGTCAGGCCGGGATACACGCCGATCCAGAGTGTGTCATTCATTATCCGGTCGGTATTGGTGAGCTCGCCGCTGGTGCGGTAAGTGCGGCCTTCGAAATACGGTTGGCGTGTCAGGTTGCCGGCAAACAGCAGGCGTGTGCCGATCTTGTATTGATCCAGGTATTTCAACAGCTCAACCCGTGCGATGCCTGCCGATTCGCGCACGGTGATCGGGAAGCCGAACCAGGATGGCTCGCTGCCTGCGGTGGCTTCGGGCAGGATCAGGAATTCTTCGCAGGATTTCAGGCGTTCTTTGAGGAAGGCGAAATTGCGTTTACGCGCCTCGACGAAACCCGGCAGCCTATCCATCTGCGCCAGTGCACAGGCGGCCTGCATGTCGGATATCTTGAGGTTGTAGCCCAGGTGCGAGTAGGTGTATTTGTGGTCGTAGCCCATGGGTAAGGAACCCAATTGCCAGCCAAAGCGTTTGCCGCAAGTATTGTCCTTGCCCGGACCGCAGTAGCAATCGCGACCCCAGTCACGGAATGACTCGATGATGGTGCGCAACTCGCCGTCCTTGGTGAAGATCATGCCGCCCTCGCCCATGGTGATGTGGTGAGCTGGGTAGAAGCTGCAGGTGGCGATATGGCCGAAAGTACCGACATGCTGTCCTTTGTAGCGCGAACCGAGCGCGTCACAGCAATCCTCGATGACCCAGAGGTTGTGTTTCTTCGCTACTGCCATGACGGCATCCAGATCGAACGGGTTGCCCAATGTGTGGGCGATCATGATGGCCTTTGTTTTGGGGCTGACTGCCGCTTCGATCTTGTTCGGGTCAATGTTGTAGGTGGGGATGTCCACATCCACGAACACCGGCACCATGCCGTTCTGCAGCATGGGGTTCACCGTAGTGGGGAAACCGGCAGCAACGGTGATGACTTCGTCGCCCGGCTTCAACGCACGTGCGCCCAGCTTGTGCGAAGTGAGTGCTGTAAAGGCCAGCAGGTTGGCCGATGAACCGGAAGTCGTGGTCAACGCGTACGGCACGCCGACGAATTCGGCAAAGCGCTTCTCGAATGCCTCGTTGAATCGCCCGGTGGTGAGCCATCCGTCCAGGGAGGCTTCGACCATGTTCTTCAGTTCGGTAGCACCCAGCACCTTGCCGGAAGGCGGAACGACGCTGGTGCCGGCTTGAAATTCCTTTTCACGGTATTTGAGTGCCGCAAGATTCGGGATATCTAACGTCACCAAACGGCGCAGTACCTGCTCATATCCTTTGTCGCTAAGTTGTGCGACCGGCTTTTCAATTCGACTGACATGCAAATTAAAAATCTTGTCCACTCGTATGTGGCTTTGGTGTTTGAGCGGCTCACCCGAAAAGTCTGCTGACCCGAGTGCGAAACCATGTGCTTCATTAACCGCTGTCCTGGTAATGAACGCGATGCGTACATCATCGTTTTCATCCTTGCCGGACAAGGCCAGCACGGGTCTTTTCTTTTTGTTGCTCAGATCGCTGAACGGGAAGTGCGCACTGTAAATCGTGCCCGGAATAATCTCAAAGGTCATTCCAGCAATCCTCTTCTGCGCTGTTGAGGACATTCCTGGCAAAACCGCTTTCATCCATCAGCTGTGCCATAGCCAAGCC
>Ga0307377_10004301_pt1 | contig 15625 bp, 25 predicted proteins | sample TR3MG_FD_202535 | JGI IMG/M metagenome (GOLD analysis project Ga0307377, IMG submission 202535) | Soil microbial communities from Risofladan, Vaasa, Finland - TR-3 | ecosystem: Environmental > Terrestrial > Soil > Coastal area > Acid sulfate soil | place: Finland: Risofladan, Vaasa | collected... | reverse complement strand
TACTTCCAGAATGATGAAAAACTGAAATTCCATGACTATCATTAACATTTCTAATTGTATTTCCAATAACACTTATATCGTGGCTTCCATCTTGAATTTCTATTCCATATGGACCACCATAAGATTTGATTCTTCCAGCATTTGTAACAACATTATTTGAAACAGTAGCGTAAAATGTATTATCATTAATGGAAATTCCATCATCTGCTGAATTATTAATTATATTATTGTTAATAATTACATTTGTAGAGAAAGATGTTTCAATTCCACTTGCCCAAGCATTATCAATCCTTAATCCTGAAACTATAAGATTATCAGTATTATTGAAATGCAAACAACCAGCGTTTGTCCACCTGTCAACTGAGCCTATACTTGATTGCCCTACTTTATTTCCATCAATCCACATATCTTTTATAACAATATTCTCATTGCCATTAACCCAATCATTAACAAGAAGCCTGTTATTTACTTCATTTTCCAATCTTAATTTAGTACCCCATCCTGTACCACTTAGAGTTGTATCTGAACCAATTTCAAGTTTAGTTGTAATATTATAAGAACCATCTAATATTAAAACAGTTCCACCACTAACAGAAGCATTATCTAAAGCATATTGTATTTGAACATCATCAGCAATACCATCAGTTACAAAGTCACAGTATGTTTCATTACAAACAGTTAGTTCTGGAGAGTTTGGTTTGCCACTAATTGTTCCACTTGCATTTATATCAAAAAAAGTAGATATTGTATCACTTATTGTTGTAGCAAAAACTAAAACAGCCATTAACAAAAACCCTAAAATACTTACCATAATCTTGTTTTTCTTATTCATTTTGTTTACCTCCTTCTATTTCTTGATTGAAATTAGAAGCATTAAATTTTGCACCATAAACCCCAATACTAAAAACTATAATAAAGACAAATAATGTTAAGATTATTGTTGTTTGTTTCATATTAATACACCTTCTAAAGCTAATACGCATATTAATGGTATTGTTTTTTTCATAATTCTACCCCAGCACTTAAAACTATAATAAAGACAAATAATGTTAAGATTGTTGTTTTTTTCATATATCATACAACTCGATTTCAAAGGGATCTTTAAGAACTCGTTGTCTTGGCCTTCTATCTCTAAAAGTTTCTATTCCTTTTTTATTTGCTTCTTCAAAAGCGAAAGTATCCGCTCTAGCTTTATCAGTATATAAATTATTGAAGTGCCTCTTTATCTTTAGGAATTCATCTGTAAATGGCATACTGCCCTCCGGATTATAGGATCCTTAATAGGATCCCTCTCCAGATTTATTTTATTGCAAATCCAGCAACGAACACTAAAATCAATACTGCCATTAGTAATGGTACGTAGTTTATGATAGTTCCAGTTAATCCTGTTATTCTTCCGCAAGCTTGCTCGGTATATGAAGCGTTCATAAGATCTCCTGAGGCCAAAGGCCAATTAGCTGCCCCTATCGTTCCATAAAGCATACTTGATGATCCACACTCTGTAAAATTCCCTGTATGATCTGTACTCAAATTATCTACTGTCAATGAATTAGCAATATAACAGTTATTCGTAAGCCTAACACATGACGTATTAGATGTTGTAAATGTATCATTTTTTATCGCTGTTGTATCCTGCTGGCTTCGTATTAATCCCCATGCTACAGAGATAGATACCATGGCCAGTATTATAGTTACCATTATAATAACCACCATATTAGTTTGTCCTTTTTTCATTTGATTTATCCTCCCCGATACCGGTTTATTTCCTTAAATAAGGATTATATTCCTAACATCTTTTCTAGTTGTGATTTCTTTTGTTTTGGCGCTTTGCTTGTTTTTAATGCAGGACTTAGTTCTAGGCTAAATCCTTTCTTTGCCATTGCTTTTGCTCTTGTCTTTGCGTGCTTTAACTTTGCTTTTTTAAACTCTTGCTGTTCTTCCCCTATTCTTTCTAATCCCCCCTTTACTCTTTCCATTACTGATTCTGCTGTTGGTTTTACAAAAGAGCCAACAGTATTAGATCTTTCAAATCCTCCCCCTGTTGTTTCTGATAATTCCTTTTCTCCTTTACTTCTTCCAAAAAATCCCATTTTTATAATCCTGGGAAAAACTTGTTCCTTAATCTCTGTGCTTTTTCTCCTGTATTGTCTGTTTCTATATCTAGCCTATCTCCCTGTACTCTTGGATCAATCTTGGATCTATCTCCTTGTTTCATAGGATCCAAATGTGGTCTTTCTTTTCCCTTTGGATCTATTTCCGGATAATCTCCTCTTTCTAACATTTGCATTTACCTCCGAGTAAGAATACTCTGTACGCTTTGTTTTGTTTCTCCTTTTTTTCTACATAAGATAATAGATGTATCTTCATCTACATCTTTAAATCTAAAGGATCCTGATTTACATAATTTTGGGCTGAATTGTCTTTCCCTTATGAAGCTATTTGTTATGTCTTTGCCTGGCATTTTATATCCTTAATCCTTTTCTCCTTTGGGCTAACCAACCCTTTACTGTTATGCCCTGTATTTCTCCCATGCTATCTATACGGTATTTGTTCTTTTCTATATAGGTACCGTTTCTCTTTGTGAATTTGTCCATTAAATTGAATCCTAGGTCATCTGATACGTCTTTTCCTTTTTCCCTAGCTGAAATGAGCTTAAACGTGGCGCTAGCTGTGTTATCTACTGCCTCTGCCCCTAAGTTTAGTGCTTTATTCCTTGGCAGGGCTTTTTTGTTTAATGTTATGAACTTGCCTTTTGATTTTGCCTTTACAAAGAATAGATCATCTTCTTCTGACTCTCTAAACCTTCTTTCTGGTAATGGTGGAGGTAATACTATTTCCTTTGGTGGTGGTTTTGGTGGTGGTGGTTTTGGTACGTCTAGTTTTAATTCAAATTCATGATCTAATCTTGTATCTAACTCTGTGGCTATATCTGGAATAAGGATTAATTTCTTTTCTCTTTCATTCTCGCTTGTAGGCTCTCTGATTAATTCTTCTGCTAGTCCTACTTTTGGCTTTTGTATTGTTATTTGTTTTAACTTCTGGCCTAGATCTTTTATTTGTATTTTTTCAAATGCTGATGGTATGATAAATTTTTCCTCTCTTTCTCTTTCAAATCTTCTTCCATCTACCTCTAGTTTTAACTTTACTTTTTCTTCTTCTTCGACTAATGGTGGTAGTAAGATAAGCCCTCCCATTGATGGAACCCCAGGTTTTATTAGTACTTCTCCATCAAATGCAGAAATTTTTAACTCTCTTCCAAAATCTATAGCTGTTTTAGTAATGGCTATTACACCAGTAGTATCAACTAATATCGGCATTTCTGCTTTCTTGCCACTTATAAATTTAAAGAATTTGGATGGTGGAGTTACAGGTACTTCGAATTCAATATCGAATAATTCCCTATCCAGAAATCCCTCTTTGACTTTTCCTAGTTCTATCTGCTTTCCAGAAGGTTCAGGTTTTAGTTTTGGTATTGGCTTTCTTCCAGGGATAGGGCCTAATTCTCTAGCTACGAAAGTTTTATCTGTAATTGTTATTTCTTTAGTTATTACGTCTAAGGTTTTCTGAACATCTTTTATTGCTTCACCCTTAAATACTTTTCCGCTTATTGGATCTATAATTCTTGTTACCTTGCCTGTCTTTTTGCTTATTATAACTCTAACAACTTCTGGGAATCTCTCTCCAAATTGAGGTATTTGTTGCCCACTTTCTGTTATCTTTACGAATTGTTGCTGACCTTTTCCTGTAGGCTCTGCCCCTAGTTTTATTTTCTTTAGGCTTGCTTCTGCTCTTTCTGTAAATTCTGGCATCCTTAATCTTGCGCTTTCTTTTTGGAGAACTTGTATTCCTTTCTTAACTCCTTTGAATGTTGCTGTAGTAACTCTTGATCCTATATATACTCCGGTACCTATTCCTGTTAATTCTGCTAATCTTCCTACCGGTGTTGTGGCCTTTAATAATTCTCCCTCTTTAATTGCTCTTATCAAAGGTATGCCTGTGAATTGTTCTACTGTCCCTGCGAATCCTCTTTGCTGTATGCTCCTTATTATTCCCGGTGGTGAAATTCCGTAAGCTACTTCTGCTGCTCTCCCTATGTAAATTAAGCTAACCCCTGCTAATATCTTACCTTCTTTTTCCAAAGATATTCCTACCTTTGCCGGTGTTTCTAATAATATTTCTTCCTTTGCTAGCAAACCTTTGGCTTCTTCAAACTTTTTTCTTTGAAAATATCTTATTAATCCTGTTTCTGTTGTGATTAAACCTGTTGCCGGTACGAATGTTTCAGCTTCTATAATTGAAAAGCGTTTTTTAGGTGGAAAATAACTTCTTAAGTCTGGAAAATCTGCCCTTATAACTGTCTTTTGTATTTCTTTTCCCGCTAATTGTTCTCTTACTTTTCTTGCTGTTTCTGGATCTAAAAATATTTCTGGGCCTTCTATTTCTTTTTCTGGCTTGGGTATTGGTTCCCTAACCTTCCCAGGCTCAACCTGGACCTGTATAACTCCTTTCCCTGCTGCTGTTACATACTGAACTAATACAGCTTTCTCTCTTTCTAATGGCCCTATCTTTGCCTGTTCTTCTATTCTTCTCTGCCTGAATATCTCTTCTGCCTTTGTCCCTTTTGCTTTTTGTTCTGCTATGATTAATTTAGCTACTTTTTCCCTTTGGGATTCTTGCCTTGAAACAATCTTCTTAATATCAAAACCTGCTTTCTTTGTTAATCTTTCTATCTCTGCCTGTTTTTGCTGTGCTTCTATAAATTGTTTTGAACCTTCTTTAGAAATAGCTTGGGCTTCTGATGGTGTTACCCATACTTCTTCACCATCCTTCATTACTTTAACTCGTTGGGTATCTGAAACTTTCTCTCCATCTCTGAATTTCTGAACTCTTTGTTCTGATACTTTTTTGGCTATGCTAGTAGGTGTTGGTGCAGGTATATACTTAGGTTTTCCTTCTTCAGTAAATTCTCCAGATTTTACTACTGCCATTTTCTTAATCCCCTATTTAGAAATAGCAAAATGGTTAATCCAATTAATAACTCATTTATCAATTATAGGCGCCTTCCCTATTAGATTTTTTATATAAGAAATATATAAATCTTTCTATTACTATGGCTTTGTGTAAAATAGACGCTAAATTTTACACAACCCAACAGTTTTTACACAATTATCAAAATCTAAAGAAATCCCAGACTCAAAAGCCTCAACAATCAGGCAACATAAGTTATGGCACAGGAACTTGACCTTAATCTCATTAACATTGCCTGCCATATTCTTGGTTAAAAGATGATCGCCAAAGCGGTTTTTAACCATATGAAAAGAACTTTCTATATTCGACCTAGCGTGATATTTCCTAAGGAACTCATCATTGTAATGCTTAAAGAAATAGAACATCTGAGACCATACCATACATCCCATTGATTTTCCAGTTACATTCTTCTTAAAAGGAATAAAAGGGTTCATGCCTAATCCATTAAGGAATTTAAGCACTCTTCGGCTGCTGTATGCCTTATCAGCCGTAAAGTTGTCCATTTTGAAGTATCTTGTCCTAGTGCCAATAACTTCCTCAACCATTGAAATATCGCCTGTATTCTTCTCAGTTACAGCCACAGAAAGGAATATGTTTGACTTGCATCCGCAGACAGCGTGAGCTTTCCTCCATACCCTTTCCTTACCCTCATGCTTTCCCCACTTGTAGTCAACCCATCTGTCAAACCTGCTTACTGAGAATCCAGTGCTGTCTATTGCCCCTGTTTTCTCAAGCTCAGCCATAGGCAGGGCAGAGATAAGGATTAGGTCATCCAGTATCTTGCTGAGCCTTGCATCATTAAAGAAGTTGTCAATAGACTTAAAGCACGGCACCCTGTTGATATAGTGCAGGTTTTTTAGCTCCTTTAGTATTGACTGGCATTTCCTCAAATCGCTCCTATAATAAATCTTGACACACATGGCAAAGAGCTTTTCCTTTATGCTGTATCCCTTCCTTCCGACTTTAGGATAGCTATCCTCTTCTATAGAAAGGAAAAGTATTTCCTGCAGCATCTTCTTGAAGAGTATGTCCTCATTTGTCTTTGCCATGTTATATTCAGCCCACTGCTGTTTGTAAGTTCTCTTTTCTCCAAACGGCTTAGGGTTGTATATCTGGAGAGTTGTCTGCCCGCTTTCAGCAGTTTCATAGACTCTTCTGGAGTGCTTCAGCAAGCTGTTGTATTCCTGCATTTCTGTTTTGTTAGCATCCAGACTCGCATCTTCTATCTTCATCGTTTATTACCTCCCTTGCGATTTCCTCAAACTCCTTCCTGTTCTTGAACAGGTCGGCGACGATTATTTGCTCCCTCATTTTGATTACCTCCATTTTATATACTTAAGTTATTTACTTAGTAAATAAGTATATGACTTAAGTATATAAATGTTTCTATTCTTGAGAATATAGATTATCTTAACCTAAAAAAGAAAAAATTTAATAGAAAAAGAAAAAGCTATGAAGAGATTACGTCTTGCATAATTTTTTTGTATATTGTTTCTAAAATCTTATATTTATTATTTCCCTTATTTATTTTATAATAATTTGATTTCTTATCTTCTCTAGATTTGATTACTAACTCCTTGCTAGATAAATCCCTTATAGCATTTCTAACAGCTGTTCTAGATAACTTTGTCCCATTGCTTATATGGGTTAAAGTAAAATCAAAGTCTTTACCCATAAACAAAAAGTCTAGAACCCTAATAGTATTGTTTTCACCAAATACATTTTCAAATAGTGGCTTGCCAATTTTTATCTCATCACTCATTTCAATCAACCCCGTTCTTTATTAACAAAACATTTAAATATATGGGCTGCCTACACCCTCTTTAGTGGCTAATGCTAAAGAGGTATGTTGGTAACCGTTACTGCTTTATTGTTTTTTCTTTCTTTTTAATTTATTCAATGTAACCTTACCATTTTTTAACCGTAGTAAGATTTTGTTTTTCATTAATAAATCAATACTTGCTTCACATCCTTTAATCCCGATGGAACTCAAATACCAATCTATTTCAACTAACTGTACACTGTATATTCCTGCGTTTTCTAGTTTAACTAAGTAAGTCACTATTAGTTCTTCTAAATCTCTCATCTTATATTTTCCTTTTAACCTCCGCTTTCGCTTTTGATCTCGATAAATCTCGAGTCATTAAGTATAAGCTCTTTTTTTCGGAGGTAAAGAAAATGCCGAACCCTAAGCGGAGGCGGAAAACCTAAAATGCGTCTATACTGTTGTCTTATAATGGTCTATAAACGGAACTTATATTTAAATGTTTCGGAAAAGACGTTTGTGTTCTTTAGAGAACATATAACCAAAACATTTAAATACCTTAACATATAAGCCATTTACTTAGGTGGTGAAATATGACAAACACAATTCCTGCATGGATACAAACAAGGTACGCTCTTCTTTGGAATAGATTCAAGAATAAGGAATTTACATTTGAGAAGGCTGAAAAGGTCTTGAAGGATAAAGCAGGCATTAATGTTTTCTTTTCTGATTTACGAAAGGCTGGGTGGCTTACTGTCAGCTTAAATGAGGATGACACAAGGAAGAGGGTTTACAAGCTGAAAAGCCCAGAGGAATGCTTTAAGGGGATGGCATAATGGAAAAGAAAATCTCAAATAAAAATTTAAACACGGCAAACAAGGAAAAGAAAAATGAATTTTATACGCAGTTATCTGACATTGAAAAAGAGTTAGGGCATTATAAGGAACACTTTAAAGATAAAATTGTCTTTTGTAACTGCGACGACCCAGAGGAAAGCAATTTTTGGCGTTACTTTGCTTTAAATTTTGAATTTCTTAAATTAAAAAAATTAATAGCAACACATTTTGGAAATGGAAAGCCTTCATATAAGCTGGAAATTGTGAAGGATATAAATAACGACGGAAAGATAAACAAACTTGACACTATAAGAACTCCTCTAAAACAAAATGGAGATTTTAGAAGTCCCGAATGTATAGAAAATTTGAAAGAAGCAGACATTGTTGTAACTAATCCACCATTTTCTTTATTTAGAGAATATGTTGCTCAATTGATGGAATATAATAAAAAATTTGTAATAATTGGAAACATTAATGCACTATCATATAAAGAGATTTTTAAACTAATAAAGGCAAATAAAATTTGGCTTGGGCATAGTATACATAGTGGAGATAGAGAATTTAAAGTACCAAATGATTATCCCTTAAATGCGGCTGGAAATAGAATAGATGAGAATGGTGTTAAATATATTAGAGTTAAGGGGGTTCGTTGGTTTACTAATTTGGATTATAAGGAAAGACATGAGGATTTAATACTTTACAAAAAATATTATGGTAGTGAAAAAGATTATCCTAAATATGATAATTATGATGCTATTAATGTTGATATTACAAAAGATACTCCAATAGATTATAAGGGTGCTATTGGGGTTCCTATTACTTTTATAGATAAATATAATCCAGACCAATTTGAAATTCTTGGACAAATGGCAACTACAAAAGTGGATGAATTTAACTATGGGTATCCATTTATAAATGGAAAGAAAAAATATGCCAGAATAATAATAAGAAACAAAAAAGTTTAAATAATGGGTATTTAATACACTCTATTATGAAAATAAAACTTAAGGAAATATCAATTAAAGAAGTCTCAGATGGATACGTAAATGATGATGAAGAAGGTGTTGTTGGGTTTGGTGGAAAATTAAATATCCGTCCAAAATACCAAAGAGAATTTGTATATAAGGACAAGCAAAGAGACGCAGTAATTGAAACAGTGAGAAAGAATTTCCCTCTTAATGTAATATATTGGGTTAAAAATGAAGATGGCACTTATGAAGTAATGGATGGTCAACAAAGAACGATAAGCTTTTGTGAATATATAGCAGGAAAGTTCTCATTAAATTTTCAGTATTTCCATAATCTTGAAGATGATGAAAAAGAACAGATTCTTAATTATAAGTTAATGGTTTATTTCTGTGAAGGAACTGACAAAGAAAAATTAGATTGGTTTAAAACTATAAATATAGCGGGAGAAAAATTATATGATCAAGAGCTGAGAAATGCTATATATACAGGAACTTGGCTCTCAGATGCAAAAAAACATTTTAGTAAAACAAATTGTCCTGCTTATAATATAGCAAGTGACTATATGAAAGGCTCGTCTATTCGTCAAGATTATTTACAAACTGCAATAGATTGGATTAGTAATGGAGAAATTGAAAAATATATGGCAAAAAATCAACACAAACCAAATGCAAATAAAATATGGCTATATTTCCAAAGTGTTATAAGTTGGGTTAAAGCAGTTTTCCCAAAATATCGTAAAGAAATGAAAGGCGTTCCTTTTGGAATTTTATATAATGAGTTTAAGGATAAACAATTTGATTCAAAAAAGTTGGAAAAAGAGATAACAAAACTAATGCTAGATGAAGATGTTACCAAAAAATCAGGTATTTACCAATATGTTTTAACGAGGAATGAAAAATATTTAAGTATTCGTGCTTTTACGGACAAACAAAAAAGGGAAGCATACGAAAGGCAAAAAGGGATTTGCCCTAAATGTAAAAAACATTTTGAAATAGAAGAAATGGAAGCAGACCACATAACCCCTTGGCATGAGGGTGGAAAGACAACATCTGAAAACTGTCAAATGTTATGTAAACAAGATAATAGAATTAAATCTGGAAAGTAAAAGGTATATCTCTTTTCTGATTTATTGATAGAAAATCTCAAGAAATGAATGGCTATTCTACTTTTTTATCTGCCTTACAATATTTAATAAATTCCTCAATAGGTTTTAAATCTCTAAGTAGCTTATGCCTGCATAGTCCATGTCCAAAATCTTTTGGTTTTATTTTCTTTAATTCTTCCCCTGTTGCATATCCATGAAACTCTATCATTTCATCGTTTATGTATTTAGAAGCAACATAAAGGTCATGAACCTGTGCTTTAAATTGGTCTTCTCTAACAAGAAGATTTACATGAAATGGTTTATTTGCTGCTTTGACATCTACTCCTTGCCCCAATCTTAAAGTTAAGTCTGACCCATTTCTATGTTCATCCTTACATGGTACCAAAATTTCTTTGCATTCACAAGATATTCCTTTTTCTTTCAGAAGTCTTACAAAGACTAATTCACATAGTTTGCCTATTCTAATAAAATCTATAAATTCTGAATGAGATACACCAAGAACGTTTTTACCATAACCTCCTTCGTCATATATTTTTGCAAATTTTTGAGCATTTTCAAGCTCTTCTTTAATTGGTTTTATTTGAATCATTTAGTATTAGATTTATTTCTTCATTTATAAACTTATGTGTCCTTTCAGTATAATATCTTAACTCAATTTTAGGTAATTTATATAGGTATAGTTAAGTATATATAGGATTGTATATTAATAAAAAAAATGGCTGTTCCGAAAAGAGCACAAGTAGCAAATAGAAATAGCAATAAATATAGGGATAAAGTTGCTAGTTTAAATTGTATAAAACAATTTCCTGATTGCCCGGAAGAACCAAACGAAAAAGATTGTAAAACGTGTCCTTATTATAAATAATTTTAATGTAGTTAAGGCACAGCTTCCATGCTCAATTCTACAGCAGGCTTCCAGAAATCCAAGCTATACCACACAAAGAACAGAACAAGCAGGGCAATCCAGATAATCTTTGCAATCAGCTTCAGCCTTCCTCCTATCTCTAGCTGGACTCCATAAACAGCTTCCAAACTCCCATCCGGCACCCCCATGTATGGGATTGGTAATTTCTACAAAGACAGATTGAGTTTGTTTTAATTCGGGTAGCATAGTCTTATTGGTTTACAGAACTTTTTTTTCTATAAATTCATCTGAAAATGATTTTATTTCCTCATCATTTAAAAGCTTTAGATTTATAAAAGTATCAGCTTCTTTGAATAGTACCTCAGATATTGTACTGTTGGTTTTATCGTGTTCGTCAAAATAAGAACAAATTATGACTATCTTACCAAGTTTTTCTCTAATAAGTTTGACTGATTCTATTAAATCAGTATCTCCAGTTAATATTAGTGCAATATCGTAAGCATTAGTGTAGCCCAATTGTATGAGGTCAGTTGCAAGTTTAACATCCACCCCTTTCTGATTGATATAACAATTTCTTGCTTGTAGAGGGGTGGTTCTTAATCGAAAGAATTTCTGATATGAAAAAAATTTAAAACCATCTTTTTGTCCTCCACATTTTCTATTGTGTGTACTTATCGCTTTAATTTTTTGCTTTTTTACATCTGTAAATATTCCTTTAGAGATTTTTACGTGATCTTCAATTTTGCCTTTTAGTGTACCATCAATTTCACTTTTATTTATCTCTTCTAATAAACTATCTTCTTGTTTTATTAATTCATTCATATCTCTTATTTCTTTTCCACATTGTCTCTTGAAAGAATTCATCATTTCAGGAGTATACTTTCCAGTATAAACATAAGTCCTAACTAGCTCTAGGCTTTTAGTTCTATCCTTAAGAATGTCTGATAGTTTATTATATATAAAATTGTGAAATCTTTGTATTTTCCAGTATCTTCTTGTTTTTCCAGTTGAAGTTCTATTATTATTTATTAGTCTTAAAGAACAGTCAGAATTTTCTTTATCATTAAATAGAATAACTCTCATTTTATATATTTGGTGAGAAAGTTACACTCTCTTTCGAGAGTGGGCTTTCTCTAGTAAGTTATTATAATACTAAGACAAATAGTATTCTAATATATAAATATATCGGAAAATTACGTTAACCCTAAGGCACATCCGCCATGCTCAATTCTACAGGTCTCCAGAAATCCAAGCTGTACCATGCAAGGAACAGAATAAGCAGGGCAGTCCAAACAATCTTTGCAATCAGTTTCAGCCTCTTGTTCCTGATGAAGCCTATGCTGTAGCTTATTGAGATTATTATGATTGCGAAGATGGTTAGGTTAAGGTAGGGATTCATTTTTTGAGAATATCCGCTTTAGCCTCTGGGTTAGTAACAGCCACTATTGCTTGCTCAAGAAAATCAAGGTCTTTTTCGTCGTAACCTGACAACAGTTTTTTCTCAATAATCAAAATATCTACTTGGCTATCATCCCCTATATATTCTTTTAAAGAATCAAGTATGGATTTTGCAAAATTATCTACATCATTTCCATTTTTGTATCTGCTTTCACGCAAATAAATAATGATATAGATAAGCACCCTTTTATTATGAAACTTTGCAAATTCTTTGCCCCATCCTTTCTTTACAATATGTTCCTTAAGATGTGAAGAGTATTCTTTTTTAGACTTTTTTGAGGATTTAGGATTAGCTGGAAAGTTTGCTACAAAAAGATTAGGATATTTTCCAATATATTGTCTTTTTTCATTGATTTTAGATAGATTAATGCCAATTTTTTGTATATCTGCTATCATCTCTGGTGTAAGCAATCCGTCTTTTTTCCTGTCCATTTGCATCCTATACCATGTTGTCCCTTTTTGTTCAGGAGAAATAGTTGCTTTTTTAGGTTTTCCAGTTTCTTTATCCATATGTACATCTATCTGAAAACTGGGTATTTTTTTCTTTTCTTCATTCATTTTTTTATTACTTTCATCCTCTTCTTAACAATCCATTTAGTAGCCTCAATCCTAACAAAAGGAATAATTAGTATCAACCCTAAAACTAGCAACCATTTCCCATTTGTTGTTGATGCTTTGTTAGTAAGGAAAACAGCAGCCCATAAGCCCATTCCTGCGTAGAAGGATATTTTGGTTAGGTTCATTTCTTTGTTTTGGGCTTTATTACACACCTACTTTGGGATTCTATAGCCATTCTTTTAATGCTCTCATTAGCATTAGACAAAGTGGTGATAGATGTATCTATTGTTCTAGCCCTAGCTTCTATCTCTTTAAGATTCTGGGTTATATCTTTTATAACAATCCTATAATCTCCAACTTCTCCTAATTCCTTGAGATTATTGTACTCTTCTTCTATTAAGTAACCATATAAAAATACATTTCTATACCCACTTATTGCTACTCCTTCTTCTTTTATTTCTGATGTTAATTCTAAAACGAGGTCAACTATCCCATCAGGCAAGGCGAGTATAACTTTGTTTAATGTGTTTTTCTTGTTTTGGTACTTTTTGATTTCCTTGACGTGGTTTAATATTTTACCTTTTATTTTTTTCTTTATTGATTTTTGTTCTTCAATGTCTTCTGATTCTTGATACTGATTATATAAATCAAATACCTCTGGAAGTTTAGAATCAATAGGAATGTATTTTCCATCCCCCAAATTCCATGCAAACTCAACTTTTTTTCCATCAACATTAAGGTCTGTCTTTATCAGTCCAGATTTTATTGATTCAGATAATGCCTTTTTTAATAATTCTTCCCCAACACGACCCCTTTTGCTTGTTCCACTAATAGTTCTTAAGAAATTTTCCTGTTGAGTCATTATTTGTTTTTCTCTTTCTGCTCTAGCTATTTCTAATTCCTCTCTCTTCTTTTCTCGCTCTTTAAATGTAGTGTCAAGTTCTGTAAGTTTAGAAATAATCTGTCCAAAAGCATCTGTTTTTACTTCTGGTTTTTTAGACAATCTCCAGATTAGATATAGAACTAGGACTATTAACACAACTAGTAATAAAGTAATTAAACCATCAGCCATATAAACCACCTCAAATATACTCAAAACGAAGCAAAATATAAAAATCTTTCTTAATTATAAAGCCTTTACAAACGAAAAATATAAAAAGGGGTTGTAAGAATACATACATATGAGGCAAGTTTTTATTCAAAAATTTTTAGAGTTTTGTAATAATAATCATGCCCCATTAACATTGCAGAAATTACTTAAGGAAAAGGCTAGTTCTTTAAAGCTAGAAGAAGAACATATCCTATGGTTTAAAAAATATATTCATAGGATTAGAGATATAGTTCGTTCAGAACCAGGTCATCAAACATTATACGCTTTCAAAGATGGTGGGACACATACTTCATATTCTATAAAGAAGGTATATGGTAAAGACTCACATTCCTCTTATAGAGATTGGTTAACTAAACTTGAAGAAATAGGGCTTTTATGCAGGTTTGACCAAGAAGATGGTTTAGAGAATTGGAGTAAAAAGAAAGTCTATGGTGTAAATCCTGAATATAAAGCAGTCACTAAAATAGCTTTAGACATAATCCATAAGAAATACTATGCTCCAAATATATAAATAAAAACCGCACATTTCCGCTCAAAACCGCACATTTCCGCATAAATCAACATATTCTATCTGATTAATTCTGTTATTTTCCCATATAAAAGACTTTTATATTCTAATTTTTAATACATTTTAGTAGAAGGTATGGTATAAAATGAATAAAAAAGCAAGCGTAATTGGCTGGATTTTGTCCCTTACCTTGGGGCAAATAATTGCAACTGCAATATTAGTGTATGTTGTATACTTTGCAGGCAAGATAGGCATATTCAGCTAAATGAAAGAGAAAACAAAATTACAATCAGTTTTTGTTAGATGTGACTATATGTTACGGAGGTACAAAAAATGAGATCATATAAAGGATTTAAGAGCAGATTAACTCCCAGAGTGGATATAGGGGCAAGATTTACCCCAACAAAAGGCAGGGCAACAGTAAGGGTAAAGCCGCCTTTGATGAGGAAGAGCATAAAATTTAGTAGAAATATCTACTGAGGTGACGAACTATGGAAAGAGAAAAAGAAGAACAAAATGCCCATGATAGTATGCTTAGAACAAGGGCGAATAATTTGAAGAAAGAAGGATATGCAGTAAAGGCGGATTTAGAGGAATATGAAGAGAAACCTGAAGAGATTAATGGAAAAATACCAGACATTACTGCAACTAAAGACAATGAAGAAATAATTGTTGAAGTAGAGACATGTGAATCCTGCACTTTAGAGCATACAAAGGAGCAATATGAAGCATTCAGTAGTGTTTCTGGAGCTGAATTTCATGTAGTGATACCAGAAAGATGTTATGAAAAGGCAAAAGCAAAGGCTGAAGAATGGGGGATTAAAGTAGACCAATGGTGGACTAACAAAAATTATTAAATAATCCTTTCCAATTTAAGGAAGGGATTTTTTCTTTTATTTTACAGCAAAGTTTTTATAGGTTGGTTCTTTAAGGACATATATGGTATCAGACCAATTTTTTATGTTGTTAACTGATAATTCTGTATATGTAGCCATTTTCTTTATGTTTGGTGCTTTTATTGGTGGTGCAGTAGCTTACAGTATTGAAAGGAGATTTATTGAAATTGGGGCAGTTATTGGAGGGGTTATTGGAGCTGGACTTATATTATTGTTAAAGCTAATCCAGCTAGCAGGATAAATCCCACTCCTGACAAAAAACCAATACAAAACCATTTAACTTTCTTAGATTTACTTAATTCTTCTATTTTATTCATTCTTTACCTCCTTTTTTACCATATTGAAAAAAACCAAAATTCTTCCAAAAGCTTTAAAAAACTTTCTGAAAACATCTGTTTTTACACAAAATCATAGTTTTTACACGAGATAGGTTATTACACAAAGCCTATTACTATCTGTGGTGGTTATTGTTTCTCTTTAATTTCAAGAACTAAAGAAATTCCTATTCTATTGAAAAATGATATTA
>Ga0307377_10004300_pt1 | contig 15625 bp, 10 predicted proteins | sample TR3MG_FD_202535 | JGI IMG/M metagenome (GOLD analysis project Ga0307377, IMG submission 202535) | Soil microbial communities from Risofladan, Vaasa, Finland - TR-3 | ecosystem: Environmental > Terrestrial > Soil > Coastal area > Acid sulfate soil | place: Finland: Risofladan, Vaasa | collected... | reverse complement strand
GGACACTTTAATACCCCCAATCCTTGGTCTTATGGAGGTATTTTCTCATAGTTAGCGTAGGTTGACCATGCCCCCGTATATTAAGCGCTTACAATTATTTAATATCCTACAGAGGATTTGATCTCTCTGTTTGACAACATTAAACTTATAGAGTATTATATTTCACAGGCGAAATAAACGTAGGCGAAATAAACGCAAGCGAAACAAACGTAGGTGAAATAACTCGGGAGTGGAGGTAGAAATGGAAAGTATTAATGAAAGTACGAAAGTCGCAAACCTTTTTCAGGAGGTAATGATCCTTTTTAAGCAGAGTATGAGTAAGGTATTTGAGGATTCAGGCATTACTGCGCCACAAGGTATGGTACTCGGAATCTTAAGTAAGGAAAATAGGATCAAGATAACCGAACTCAGTAGTAAGCTTAGTTTGCCTAATAGTACTGTATCAGGAATTGTTGATCGGCTTGAAAAACATGGAATGGTGGTAAGAGAACGAAGTGAAGAGGACAGAAGAGTGGTATACGTTAGTATTTCTCCACACTTCAAAGAGATGCATCAACACTTTCGTAAAAATTTGCAGCTTAATATAGAAAACGTGATGAAGCAAGGTACTCAAGAAGATCTTGATAATATTTTTATGGGTCTTAATACTCTTAAGAAACTCTTGAGTGACCCTAAAAAATAACCTTTACAATTTATATGAAGAGGAGATATATATGATTAAATTGTTTAGATTTCTAAAACAATACACAGTACAGATAGCAGCTGTGATCGTTCTTCTGTTTGTGCAAGTTCTTTCTGACCTATATTTACCCACCTTAATGGCAGATATTGTTGATATCGGTTTAATGAATAAAGATATTCATTATATCCTTAGAATTGGTGGTTTTATGTTACTCATTGCTGCAGGAGGAACTTTATGCGCAATCATGGCGACCTACCTTTCTTCAAAAGCAGCCGTAGGTTTTGGGAAAATATTACGTGAGAAGCTTTTTGCTAAAGTTGAAACTTTTTCCTTGCATGAGTTTGATAAATTAGGAGCTGCCACACTGATTACAAGAACGACTAATGATGTAACTCAAATTCAGCAGGTATCCGTTTTGATCCTTAGTATGATGATTACCGCGCCTTTGACTTGTATTGGTGGAGTCATTATGGCCTTGCGACAGGATACATCGTTAGCCTGGGTACTAGTGGTGGCAATTCCAATACTGTTCGTTGTCATTGGTGTTACATTGAAAAGAGGTTTGCCTCTATTTAAGGTAATGCAGGAAAAAATAGATAAATTAAATCTTGTTTTACGGGAAAAACTTACGGGTATCAGAGTCGTACGTGCTTTTAATCGCATTGAAAAGGAAAGAGTGCGATTTGATGATGCCAACGCAGACCTTATGGACAACGCAGTTCAAGTCAATATAATCATGGCTGTATTAATGCCGGCAATGATGCTTATTATGAACTTAACCACTGTGGCTCTTGTTTGGTTTGGTGCTCTTAGAATAGACAGTGGAACTATGCAAATTGGATCACTTTTAGCATTTATTCAATATGCTACTCAAATATTATTCTCCTTACTCATGCTTGTCATGTTATTTATTATGGTCCCTCGTGCTCAAGTTTCCGCAGTAAGAATCAATGAAGTACTTGAAACAGATCTTGACATCGTTGATCCCGAAAAATCAAAACTAGCGAATAGTGAAAGAGGCTTTGTTGAATTTAAGGAGGTTTCCTTTAGATACCCTGGAGCAGACCAACCAGCGCTTAACAATATAACCTTTAGCGCAAAACCAGGTGAACTAACGGCTATTATTGGAGGTACTGGTTCAGGTAAATCCACGTTGATTAATTTAATTACACGTTTCTACGATGTTGAAAGCGGTAGTGTTTTGGTTGATGGAGTCGATGTCCGAGAAATGAGTCAGAAAGCGCTTCGTGCTAAGATTGGTTTTGTTCCTCAAAAAACGGTGCTATTTTCGGGTACCATTGCTGAAAATATAAGATACGGCAAACAAGATGCTACCATGGGAGAGATTGAGCATGCAGCTCATGTTGCTCAAGCAACAGAGTTTGTTTTAGGGATAGAAGCAGGGTTTGATCATTCTATCGCCCAGGGGGGAACCAATGTTTCAGGAGGACAGAAGCAACGTCTCTCAATTGCCCGAGCTTTAATTAGAAAAGCTGAGATATATATTTTTGACGATAGTTTTTCCGCACTAGATTTTAAAACGGATGCCAAGCTACGTGCAGCTCTTAAACCAGAAATTGCGGATGCTACGGTTTTTATTATTGCTCAGAGTGTTTCAACAGTTAGGGATGCTGATAGAATTATTGTCTTAGATGATGGACAAATCTCTGGTATTGGAACGCATAAAGAACTGGTAAAGACCTGTAAGGTATATCGTGAGATTGTAGCTTCCCAGCTTACAGAGGAGGAATTAGCGTGAGTGGAGAACGTAAAGTTGACAAGCCCCAAAAAGGAGCTTTTGGTGGAAGAGCAGGGGGACCGATGGGATCCATTGGAAGACCAGTAGAAAAAGCAAAGAATTTCAAGGGGACACTTTTTAGGCTGCTTAGGTATTTGAAGCCTCAGAGAATCAAATTTATTACTGTGTTTGTATTTGCAATTCTGAGTACAATTTTTAGTATTGTTGGCCCAAAAATCATGGGTAAGGCGATAACAAAAATAGCAGAAGGCTTTGGAGCCAAGATGATGGCTATGAAGATGCATCAGCCTGCTCCAAAAATGGATTTTACGTATATTGGTCAGATCGTGTTAATTCTTTTAGGTTTATACCTTATTAGTGCGGCATTTAGTTATCTGCAACAATATATTATGGCTGGAGTTGCCCAGAAAACGGTTTATAATATGCGTAAGGAAGTTGATGAGAAGCTTTCACGCTTGCCTCTTAAGTTTTTTGACGCAAGAACACATGGTGAAATTTTGAGCCGGGTTACCAACGACTTTGATAATATCTCTACTACGCTACAGCAAAGTCTTACTCAACTGATTACTTCTATTGTAACGATTATTGGTGTTGTTGTTATGATGCTCTCGATCAGCTCTTTATTAACATTTATTGTGATTTTAACTCTACCCCTTTATGTTGTAGTAACGATGAATATTGCAAAACACTCACAAAAACAATTTGCTGCTCAGCAAAAATCGTTAGGAGACCTTAATGGGCATGTTGAAGAAATGTATACTGGGCATAAAATTGTAAAGGCCTTTGGCCGTGAGGATGAATCCATCGCAACCTTTAATGCTATTAATGCTAGACTCTATACTGCTGGCTATAAAGCACAGTTTATTTCAGGTATAATTATGCCTTTAATGAGATTTGTCGGCAATCTAGGATATGTTATTATTTGTGTCATCGGTAGTATTTTTGCAACTAAGGGTACCATTACAATTGGTGATATTCTAGCCTTTATTCAATATTCAAGACAATTCACTATGCCAATCGTTCAAACTGCCAATATTGCTAACATTATTCAATCCACTGTGGCATCTGCTGAACGTGTCTTTGAACTGTTAGATGAGGTCGAAGAATTCCCGGATCGTGCTGATGCTAAAGTTATAGCCTTCCCTAAGGGGGAAGTAAGATTTGAAAACGTAGATTTTAGCTATGAAGAAGAAGAACCACTTATCAGGAACGTGAATATCGACGTAAAGCGGGGTCATACAATCGCTATCGTTGGGCCAACGGGTGCTGGTAAAACCACACTAGTTAATCTTTTGATGCGGTTCTATGAAATAGGTGTTGGTAAAATCACGGTAGATGGAGTTGACATCCGAGATATAAAGCGTGGTGCTTTACGCAGTATGTTCGGCATGGTCCTTCAAGATACCTGGCTCTTTAACGGTACTATTATTGAAAATATTGCTTATGGGCGTGAAGGTGCCACAAAAGAAGAGGTTATGCAAGCAACTAGAGCTGCTCATGCCCATCACTTCATTAAAACGCTTCCTGATGGCTATAATACAATCTTAAATGAGGAAGCTTCAAATATTTCGCAGGGTCAAAAACAACTTCTAACGATTGCTCGGGCTATCCTTGCAGATCCTGCAATCTTAATTCTTGATGAAGCGACAAGTAGTGTCGACTCAAGAACTGAGGTATATATTCAACGAGCTATGACTGAACTTATGCATGGAAGAACTAGCTTTGTAATTGCCCATAGACTTTCTACTATAAGAGATGCAGAATTGATATTGGTCATGAACAAAGGAAGTATCATCGAAATGGGTAACCATTTTGAGCTTCTAGCACAGAACGGTTTCTATGCAGATCTCTATAACAGTCAATTCACTGGCGCGAATTTGAATAAAGAGGTCGTATAAAGGGAAAATTCCACAAAAAGGCTGCTGTCAGATAATAGACAGCAGCCTTTTTGGCTCACCGAAAAATATTGATCATTTACGAATCCGTGAAGAGATTTTTAGTTTATGAATAGGAGTTCATATTGCCATAATAAAGAAACTGAGTTATACTAAAATCATAATTGTTTGTATACAATTAAATGATATACAAATAGATGATATACTAACAAATTCTTTGAGAGGTGCGATTTTGGACGAGATGAATACTATCAGTAGTAGGCCGTCAAAGTATATCTGCTATAAACTAAGCCGAGTAATGAGAAAGGTCCATCGTTATTACGAAAGCAGCTTTTCGCAGTTCGGCATTACTCCTGCTCAATTCTATGTATTAAGTGCAGTGTGGGAAAATAATGGAGTAAAGTTTAAAGACCTTGCTAAGAGTTTGGAAATGGATGGCTCAACCCTTACCTCCATCCTAGATAGGCTAGAACGTCAGGATTTACTTGAGAGGAGAGATGACCCAGAAGACCGGCGTTCACTCCTGGTCTTTCTAACGGAAAAGGCTAAACAAAGTATTGCCGAGATAACTTGCTTGGCAGAAAAGCTTAATCAGGAAATCAAAGAACGTTTTTCGGACGAAGAGTTCGCCACGTTTGAAAGAGTTCTTGAAAAGCTTTCCCTTGATTAGAGTCCCGCTCTGGTAATGTGATAATTCCTCATGGCTTTGGGCTGATGTATAACGGTGAAGTATACTGTGTTAACGTCAACCGGTTAACTAAGAGCACCCAATGCGACCCCATCGCGGGCACCCCGCTACACCGTTATGTACGGTGTCGAGTGGAAAAAATCCATTAGAAAAATACATAAGGAGGGTTTATTGTGTCTATTCTCTTTTCTCCCACGCAAATAGGTACACTTCAGCTTCGAAACCACCTGGTAATGACTCCTATGCATTTAGGCTACAGTCCTAATGGAGAGGTCAATGACAAACTCGTTGAGTTTTATCGAGCGCGTGCGCGCGGAGGGGTTGGTCTTATCATAGTCGGTGGGTGTGGTATCGACAGGATAGGAAATGCCTTCGGTATGACTCAACTTGATGCTGATAGCTTTATTCCTGGTCTACGTCTTTTGGTAGATGCAGTACATGCAGAAGGTGCCAAAATCGTGCCTCAGCTTTTCCAAGCAGGGAGGTACGCCCGCTCCGCCTTGACTGGCCAACCATCAGTTGCCCCCTCTCCGATTCCTTCCAGACTTACGGGTCAAACCCCAGTGGAGCTTACTGAGGAGAAAATAGTCGAGATAATCGCTTCATTTGTGAGCGCAGCAAAACGAGCCCAAACAGCGGGGTTTGATGGGGTTGAGATTTTAGCTAGTGCAGGATACCTCATTTCCCAATTCCTATCCCCACTTACTAATCAGCGCACAGACCGTTATGGTGGCGACCTACAGGCCCGCATGACATTCGGACTTGAAGTGGTAGAGGCAGTACGTGTGGCAGTCGGTCCTGACTATCCTATCATAGTAAGGGTTGCAGGGAATGACTTTATGCCGGGTAGTCACACTAACGATGAGTCCCGAGTCTTTTGTCAAGCGCTGGAAAAAACTGGAGTAGACGCCATAAATGTAACCGGCGGGTGGCATGAAACCCCAGTCCCCCAACTTACCATGAATGTTCCCCCTGGAGCCTATGTCTACCTAGCCCACGGGATCAAACAGGCTATTTCTATCCCAGTTATAGCGTGTAACAGAATAAACACGCCTGACCTAGCTGAGGAGATCCTGCAAGAGGGTAAAGCAGACTTTATCGGCATGGCTCGGTCACTGCTCGCCGATCCAGATCTACCCAATAAAGCCATGAGTGGCCATTCCGAAAGAATTCGCCCCTGTATCGGATGTAATCAAGGTTGTTTGGATTACGTGTTTCGTATGAAACCGACAAGCTGTCTGGTTAATGCGGAGGCAGGACGAGAGGCTGAATTAGCGTCAAGTAGCCAATCTGAAGGACCTCAACAAATTCTAGTGATTGGCGCAGGGTCAGCCGGTATGGAATTTGCGCGGGTAGCCACAGTCCGAGGACATAAGGTGACGATTTGGGAAGAAAGTGCGCAGTCCGGAGGACAATTGAACCTAGCTGCAATCCCTCCTGGACGGCAGGATTTCCTTAATCTTGGAACCTACTTAGCTAATGCATGCCTGGAATTGGGAGTAACAATTGAGCATAATCTAAAGGCGACTCCTGAGAACGTTTTGTCGGCTGTACAGGAAGGAAAATTCACTCGGGTAGTTATTGCAACCGGGGCTCGACCCATTTCCCCACCTATCCCAATTGAAGCAGGAGTAGAGGTCTTACAGGCTTGGGACGTTTTAACAGGCCGCAACAAAACAGGGAAAAACGTGATTATCGTTGGCGGCGGAGCTGTGGGAGTAGATATCGCTTTGCTTCTAGCGGAATGCGGCACCCTAGATAATGATACCTTACGGTTCTTTATGCTACAGCACGTAGAAACAGAAAAGGAACTTTATCGTTTGTTGACACAGGGAAGTAAAAAGATTACTGTTCTAGAAATGGCCAAAGGAATCGGACGCGATATCGGTCTTAGTACTCGTTGGTCCATGTTGGCAGATTTGAAACGTTACAAGGTTCACTGCCTAGATGAAACTAAAGTACTCGAGGTTCGCTCAGACGGTGTACTGGTGGAGAACGCGGGATCTCAAAAGGTTATCCCGGCCGATACTGTCATCTTAGCAGTAGGTTCCCGTTCTAATAATGAGCTTTATCTTGCCCTGCAAGGAAAGATCGAGTCTTTAAGTATTATCGGCGACGCTGCAAAACCTCGTAAAGTTCTCGACGCTATCCATGAAGCCTATGCTGAAGCAATGAAATTTTGATTACAGAATTTCGGTTTTTTAAAGCTACCCAATTACTGACATGGGAATAACGAGGTTCGATAGTTGATATACGTCTCGATAAGATATTAAAGCGGCCAAATCAAATGAAACAGCGTGCATCGAACTTCGATTTAAAAGGGGGATAAAGAGATTGGGACATATAATAAATGCCAAAGAGGAGATATACCATGCCCTGGCAGAACGCTTAAGCAAGACTCCAGAAGGCGCGCCAATCAATGAAGATCTCATGGCAATTCTTCACCAACTTTATACGGAAAGCGAAGCTTTAGTAGGCGGTAATTTTTCTTCAACTCCAATGACCTTAAATAAGATTTCGACCATCACAGGGATTGAGGAAAACGATTTGAAAGTAATTCTGGATGGAATGTCTGATAAAGGGCTGGTGCTGGACATTCCTCGTAAGGATTCTTTCTATTACATGCTTGCCCCGATGTTAGTAGGATTCTTTGAGTACACTTTTATGCGGACAGGGGACCATGCCTCGTTAAAAGAGTTAGCGGAGTTGTTTGAAACTTACTTTCGCAGAGAAGGGGTAATGAAAGAATTTGCCGGGTTAGATACGAAGATAATGCGAACTCTAATTTACGAAAGTCTTATACCCTTGGCAGTAGAAACAGAAGTATTAGACTATGAGAAGGCGTCGGAAATCATCAGACAATCCGGCGGAGGTGCAATTACCATGTGCGCTTGTCGCCACGAAGCAGCTCATCTTGGTACCGTCTGCGACGCCCCTATAGAAGTGTGTATGTCCCTTGGCAGAGCAGCTGATTGGATTGTTCGCAAAGGTCTAGGCAAATCAGCAACAGTGGAGGACTTGTTGAAAGTGCTTCATCAGACGCAGGAACTCGGATTAGTCCACCTATGTGATAATGTGATGAATAAACCAACTTATATTTGCAATTGTTGTGGTTGTTGCTGTAAAGTTCTACGCGGTATCAATGAACAACAGGTCTTTGCCACCCAGTCCAGTAATTTCATCCCAACTATGGAGTTAGAAAGCTGCATCAGCTGCGGTATTTGCGCAGATAAGTGCCAAATCCATGCAATCACTATGATTGATCGGGGAAACGGTATAGAAGTACCGGTTCTAAAGAATGAGGCCTGTATTGGCTGCGGAGCGTGTTCCGCTTCCTGTCCAACTGGTTCATTAGCGATGTCTCGTCGATCGGTTCTGTCGGTTCCACCAGAGAACGGTCGTGAAAAATTTAGACGAATGGCTGAGGAGAAGGGCCGGTAGAAAATGGAACAATTACAGCATATCGACTCAGGTTAAATAATCTATTAAAGAGGTCGCTCAGAGATAGTCTGCGCGTCCTCTTTATTTTATTATTTAGCGCGCTCTCTAGACAAAAGGGATAAGCAAGTGATATTGTACTTGTTGACTTATAATTATCAAAGACGAATTATTAAAGGGGGCGAACTGTTCTTGTCAGCTACGCAATATAACGCAGAATCTATCCAGGTGCTTGAGGGGTTGGAAGCCGTCCGCAAACGTCCTGGCATGTATATTGGTTCAACCGGAAGTAGAGGTCTTCACCACCTTGCCTATGAAATTATCGACAATGCAATTGATGAGGCTGGGGCCGGATTTTGTGATCAAATCGCAATTACTATTAACATAGATGGATCGATAACGATCGAGGACAATGGACGTGGAATTCCAGTCGACATACATTCTGTAAAGAAAATCGCTGCTGTGCGCTTAGCGTTTGAGACGTTACATGCAGGAGGTAAATTTGGTGGTGATACCTATAAAACTTCCGGAGGGTTACATGGCGTCGGAGCAAGCGTAGTCAACGCCTTGTCTGTTTATTTGACCGTTGACATAAAACGAAACAATAAACTTTATCGGGTTGAGTATGTCAACGGTGGTCAGCTCAAGTCGGATTTACACGTTATTGGGAAAAAAATTACAGGCACCGGATCGAGCGTTGTTTTTAAACCAGATCCGCTCATTTTCAAAGAAACAACCGTTTTTAAGTATGATACACTCAGAAGTCGTTTAATGGAACTGTCTTTTCTTAACAGCGGCCTTACTATCATCCTTACTGACCTACGCGGAGAAACAAAGTCGGAAACCTTTGCTTCGAAAAATGGAATTATTGGCTTCATAGATCACTTAATCAAATTATCAAGTGTTTCGCCAGTACATAAAAAACCTATTTACTTTAAAGGTGAAAAAGATGATGTAATTGTGGAGTGTGCTATTCAATATAACAACGGAGATGATGAATCTCTGCATTCTTATGTTAACAATATCCCGACTGATGAGGGTGGAACTCATGAGTCAGGCTTTCGAACGGCGTTAACCAAAGTCTTCAATAATTACGGACGTAAAAACAATCTCTTCAAAAAAGAAGAAAATCTAATCGGGGATGACCTTAAGGATGGCTTAACTTGTGTATTATCGCTAAAAGTTAAAGATCCCCAATTCGAGGGACAGACTAAAACGAAGCTCTCAAATATGGAAGTTGAGGGAATAGTGCAGTCGCTGACCAACGAGGGGATCAGTCAATTCTTTGAACAAAATTCTTCGATTGCAAAAGACGTTATCAACCGAACGTTAACTACCTGTCTTATTAGACTGGCTGCTAAGAAAGCTAAGGAACTAAAAAAGAAAGCACGAGATGCCGAGGTTAAGGCACTAAGTGGTAAACTTGCGGCTTGTAGTGGTAAGGACAAAACACGCAATGAACTTTTCCTAGTTGAAGGGGACAGTGCAGGTGGTTCGGCGAAAATGGGACGAGACCGACGCTTTCAAGCCATTCTTCCTTTGCGGGGGAAGGTTATTAACACCTATCGTGCCAAGATCGATAAGGTCTTAGAGAATGAGGAAATCAGGAGCATTATTACTGCCGTTGGCTCGGGGATTGGCAAAGAATTTGATTTAGAGAAGGGCAATTATGCTCGCGTATGTATCATGACGGATGCAGACATTGACGGAGCTCACATCCGCTGTCTGCTGTTAACTTTCTTTTACAGATATATGAAACCGTTGATTTTGAGCGGGAGAGTCTATATCGCTCAATCTCCATTGTATAAGGTGGAAAAGGAACGAGGAAAGATTATTCGTTATGCATTCGACGATCACGAATTGAAGAAAGAAATCAAGGAATTGGGAAAAACGGCCAAGATATCGCGATACAAAGGGTTAGGTGAAATGAATCCAGAACAGCTTTGGGAAACAACTCTGAATCCCGCTAATCGACGCATGATTCAGGTGACGATCGATGACACTTTGGAGGCTGAGCGTAAGCTCAGAATCCTGATGAGTGAGCTTGTCGAGCCACGGCGTGACTTCCTAATGGAGAATATTGTTTTTTCGGATGATGATATGTAAAATGGGGGGGGGGAGATTTCACTCGATGAGTATTATAGAAGACAATATTAGTCAGCGTCCACTTGAAGACGTCCTACCAGAAGCTTTCTTAGGCTATTCAAAACATGTTATCTTACAACGGGCTGTTCCTGATGTTAGGGATGGACTTAAGCCTGTTCATCGCAGAATTCTCTATTCTATGGATGAAATCGGGATGCACACAGATAAGCCGTACAGTAAGTCCGCTCGGCTGGTTGGGGACTGCATGGGAAAATACCATCCCCACGGTGATTCGTCAATCTATGATTCAGCGGTCCGCATGGCTCAACCTTGGGCAACAAGATACCCCATGGTGGATGGCCAGGGAAATTTTGGCTCAATCGATGGAGATAATGCAGCTGCAATGCGTTATACGGAAATGAGAATGACGCATTTATCCCAACAGATGACCCAAGATATAGATAAGAATACGGTTCTATTTAAAGCAAACTATGATCAGCGGTTGAAAGAGCCCGTTGTTTTACCTAGCCCTTTTCCTAATCTCTTGGTCAATGGAGGCTCAGGGATAGCTGTAGGTATGATGTCTAACATACCTCCCCATAATTTGCGGGAAGTCATTGCCGGGGTGACACTTCAAATCGATAATCCCCAGGTTACAGTAGAAGAACTAATCGAAAAGGTGAATGGACCGGACTTTCCCACAGGTGGACTGATTATTGGTACTGAGGGAATTGTTAATGCTTACAAAACCGGACGTGGAAAAGTGACGATGCGTGGTAAGGCCATGATCGAACAAGGTAAAAATGGTAAGAACTTAATCGTGATTACCGAGATTCCTTATCAAGTTAATAAATCGACGCTCGCTGCTAAGATTGAGACGCATGCCACGATGGGTAAAATCGAAGGAATCAGCGAAGTTAGGGATGAATCTGATCGAGAAGGAATTCGCCTAGTTGTTGAATGCCGAAAAGATGCCGATCCTCTAAGCATTTTACGTCTTATTTACAAACATACCCAAATGGAAGATACCTTTGGTATTATTAACTTAGTAATCACGGCAGAAGGTACACCGAGAGTCCTTGGTCTTAAAGAAATTAACGCGGCCTTCATTAAACATCGCAAAATTGTTGTCACGAAACGTACGGAATTTGATTTAGAGAAGGCTAGATTAAAAGCGCACATTCTTGAAGGATTGGTAATCGCCATCCATAACCTTGATGAAGTGATTGCCCTTATCCGTGCCAGTAAGACCCCTTCTATAGCCAAGGCAGCACTCATTACTCGTTTTGAACTGTCCGAGATCCAAGCTCAGGCCATTTTAGATATGAGACTGCAAAATTTAACGAACTTTGAACTTGATGGTATTAGAAAGGAGCATGCCGAGGCCTTAAAACTCATTGCTGAATTAGAAAGTATCTTGGCGGATGTAAATTTGGTTTACGACATTATTAAGAAAGAACTCAAAGACATTGCCGATAAGTACGGTGATGACCGGCGTACGCTCATACTGCCTGAAGAAATGAGGGATCAACTTGATCTAAGCTCCTTTGAGGAACCCGAAAATCTAATCGAAGTAATGCTCACAAAGAACGGATTTATTAAAAGGCTACCTTTCCAAACAAAGAAAAACAAAGGGAATGCCCTAGTCTGTTCCTTCAAGGATGGAGATACTTTAGCGGAGAGAATTATTTGCACCGATAAAGATACGCTTTATTTCATTACCCATACCGGGAAATTTTATAGCATTAAGGCTAAAACGGTTCCTGAAGCAGGAAATAAAGATAAAGGGGGCCCCATAACCAATCTATTCCCGTTACCATTAGGGGAAATAATCGTCTCTACCCTGTCCTTCAAAGATGCGCAAAATACGTTATTCTTCGTATTTGTCACGAAGGATGGGCAGGTTATGCGGAGTCCTGCAAGTGATTTCGTAAACGCTCGATCTTCTGAAGCCATGAGTCTTAAAGAGGGGGATGCTGTGGTTAAAGTGGTCTTGAGCGATGACAACGGGGAATTATTCCTAGTCTCGCATCAAGGGCAAGCCATTAGGTACCTGGAAACGGAAATAAACCCAATGGGACGTAAATCACGCGGTGTCAAAGGGATAACTTTAGGCAATGGAGATTGGATTGTCGATGCAATGCTGCTGGCAAGTTCAGCAGGACACCCTGCTGGGGATTTGGTGACGGTGACTGAACGAGGATTCGTTAAACGTACATCGTTAGAGGAGTACAAACATCAGGGCCGGGCAGGTAAAGGGATTGCTGTCGGTAAGGTAGACCCAGTGGGAACTGGTTTTATCATGGGTGTTACCCACGTTAACGATAATGATGTGCTATACATCCTACAAAATAGTGGCATCGTAACCCAGATTGAGATGAAGAATGTTAAAGCAGAGTCCCGGACAAAAGCCGGAACTCAGAAGGTTCCAGTATTGCTTGACGATTACACTACTTGGATTATTATGAATTAATATGGTAATTCAATTAAGCGCCAATTATCTCCTGCGTAATATGAGGGGGACAATTAGGCTTAGCCATTGGAGAGATTAACGTGTTTTTGCTTAGTAAGTCCCGCGTGGGAGAGTTAATTGGACCGACGGGAGCTCCGACAAGAAATTTAGCTTGAATAAAGAAGTGAGCAAAACAACATAATATAACTAATGCGGGGTAAAAGTGGAGGAATTTGAATATGGAGATTTCTGATATTACAGTTAACGGGTCAGGATTTGACAAGGAATATAACTTTAACAATTACGCATTAACTCTAGTCTTTAATGACGAAGAAGCAGAAAAAACAGTTAGGGCAAATTTGCGTTACTATCCTACAGAAAACGAATGGGATCTTAATCCAATCTTCTACGAATATACAAAGGAAGAAAAACAAAGCATGATTGATCAAATAATCCATAATGACAATTTTATATCAGTATTCGAGACGATTGAGAGCCCTTTGGAAGTATAAACAAAACTAAGGCTAGCGCCAAGCCTTCAGGCGCTGGTTGACATGAGTTATATGAGCTAGGCAGTCAAAGAGGTTTGGCACCTCGATGTCGGCTCATCGCATCCTCCGGGGTTCCACCCGTTCGAGCCACACTGCTGGAGTTTTCGTTATGAGTCGCAGTGTGGCGAAAGTCTCATCCGACTTTCGTATCTCGAACACGGAAGTTAAGACCTCCAGGGGATGATACTTGGGGCGCAAGCCCCTGGGAAAGTAGGTCATCGCCAGGTAACAAGCGAAAGGACTATCTCTAACGAGGTAGTCCTTTCTGTGTTCTTTGTAATTCTGAAGCCGTCGCGTCGCGCAGTTCCACCCGTCGATCCACACGGTTGGAGTGTTCGTTACGGGTTGCCGTGTGGCGATAAGCTCATCCCCCACAAAGTATTCATTTCTGGGATAAGTGATATCCACAACTAAAATCATTGGAGTCTTAGGGTAACTGTTAAATATAAATTATATATATTGACTAGGTAATCAATAATTAGTATAATAACAAATAACAAAAGCTGATCTTATTTTATAATTCATTTTTATATGGCAAACAGTGAGAGGAAAGAGAGGGGAATGAATCTTAAATGACAGAACTCATCTTATCCAGATTACAATTTGCGGTGATCACATCTTTTCATTTCTTGTTTGTGCCGTTGACACTAGGACTTGGTGTACTTGTGGCGATGATGGAGACTTGGTATGTGCGGACGGGGGATGAAACATACAAAAAAATGACGAAGTTTTGGGGAAAATTGTTCCTTATTAATTTTGCAATGGGCGTTGTAACCGGATTAGTCCAAGAGTTTCAATTCGGAATGAACTGGTCCGAGTATTCCCGATTTGTCGGGGATATCTTTGGAGCACCTTTGGCCATTGAGGCTTTAGTCGCCTTCTTTCTAGAATCGACATTCTTAGGCTTGTGGGTTTTTGGTTGGGATAAATTGCCCAAAAAGGTACATGTACTTAGTATTTGGCTTGTGGCTATTGCAACCAATGTGTCTGCATTTTGGATTTTGATTGCCAACTCCTTTATGCAAGAACCGGTCGGGTATATTTTGAGAAATGACCGGGCGGAGATGACCGATTTCTTGGCCTTAATTACTAATCCGCATGTTTTTTATCAGTTTCCGCATACCGTCCTCAGTGGATTTATAACCGCGGCGTTCTTTGTCATGGGAATTAGTGCTTACCATTTGTTGAAAAAGAACCATCTGGACATTTTTCGGCGTTCGTTTCATATGGCAGTGATTTTTGGGTTAATCAGTGCCGTGGGAGTCGCAGGAGTTGGGCATCTACAAGCAATGCATCTTGTTGAAGCACAACCCATGAAAATGGCCGCCGCTGAAGCGCACTGGGAGACACAAAATCCAGCTGGGTTATTGTTATTCGCCTCCATCGATGAGCAGAGACATAAAAACAATTTTGGGCTTGAAATCCCCGGCATGTTAAGTTTCCTTTCTAACGGTAGTTTTAGCGGAGAAGTTAAGGGAATTAATGACCTTCAAGCTGCTGAAGTCCAGCAATATGGACCAGGCAACTATATCCCGCCAGTAACTTCTTTGTTCTGGAGTTTTAGGATTATGCTAATGGCTGGAATATGGTTAGTGTTAATCGCTCTCCTTGGGCTTTACTTTTATAAGACAAAAAGTTTGGACAAAAAGTCTTGGTTTTTGAAAGTTTTACTATGGACAATTCCTGTACCCTATATCGCAAATACCACGGGTTGGTTCATGGCAGAAGTCGGACGTCAGCCTTGGATCGTTTATGGATTACAAAAATCAGAGGCAGGTCTATCCACCTCAGTTTCGGCAACATCCATCATTATCACTTTTGTGGGCTTCACTTTGATTTATGGAGTCTTGGCGGTAGCGGACGTTTACCTCTTGCTTAAGTTTATTAAGAAGGGTCCGGAAGAGGCTAGCACGGAAGAGTCGCTGAAAAGTGGAATAAAGGGGGCGTCTTTGTGGACTTGAACATCCTCTGGTTCATACGAAGAGGTTAAGTGTGCAGCTCAAGAGGCGTCAGCCCATGAGTTTATTTTGGATCTTCCTGACGGTTACGATACGTCTCTCGGAGAAGGAGGCACC
>Ga0307377_10004299_pt1 | contig 15626 bp, 15 predicted proteins | sample TR3MG_FD_202535 | JGI IMG/M metagenome (GOLD analysis project Ga0307377, IMG submission 202535) | Soil microbial communities from Risofladan, Vaasa, Finland - TR-3 | ecosystem: Environmental > Terrestrial > Soil > Coastal area > Acid sulfate soil | place: Finland: Risofladan, Vaasa | collected... | reverse complement strand
ACCGGGCTTACAATATCCCCATGCACAGCATCGCGCCGAGCACCCTCACCGGGCATTTCCTGATTGCCATGCCCAATCTGGCGGAACCGCCGTTTTCCCGTGGCGTGGCGTTGCTGTGCCAGCACGATGAGCACGGCGCGGTCGGGCTGCTGGTGAACCAGCTGTCCGAGTACCGCTTCGGGGACGTGCTGGCGCAGATGAAGCTCGAGTGCGCGGACAGCGAACTGGCCGATGCACCGGTGCTGATCGGCGGCCCGGTACAACAAGAGCGTGGCTTCGTGCTGCACCGCGAACCCGGTTACTGGGAATCCAGCTACCGGATCAATGCCGAGTGGTCGGTCACCACGTCGCGCGACATCCTGGTGGCGATGGCCTCCGGCGAAGGCCCACGCCAGGCTGTGATGGCCCTCGGTTTCGCCGGCTGGGACGCCGGCCAGCTGGAACAGGAGCTGCTGGCCAATGCCTGGCTCACCACCGAAGCCTGCGGGCGCGTGGTGTTCGACACCCCGCTGGAAGAACGCTGGAGTGCCGCCGCCGGGCTGGTCGGCGTCGATCCGCGGCAGTTGTCCGGCTATGCCGGCCACGCATGAACTGCGCACTCGGTTTCGACGTGGGCAGCCGGCTGATCGGCGTCGCCGTAGGCCATTCTTTCACCGCCAGCGGGCGGGCACTGACGACGGTGGCGATGCGTGACGGCGAACCGGACTGGAGCCGACTCGATACCCTGCGCGGGCAATGGCTGCCCGATACCCTGGTCGTGGGCCTGCCACTGACCCTCGATGGCACGGAACAACCCGCCAGCCGCATCGCGCGCCGTTTCGCTGCCCAGTTGCAGCAACGCTACGGCTTGCCGGTGGTCCTCGTCGATGAACGCCACAGCTCGCAGGAAGCCGCCCAACGGTTTGCCGCCGGTCGCGCCGCCGGACTCAAGCGCCGACGCGATGCTGCCGCGATCGATGCGGAAGCCGCCGCGGTGATCCTGGAGCGCTGGCTGATCGAGACGGCAACGCCACCACCCCTCGCCGGTTGAACGTCCGGCCTCCTTTCCCCAAACAGAGCGTTGTCATGAGTCCTCGCCTGCGCCACCTCACCACCCTGGAGAACCTCCCGCGCGCCACCATCGAGCGCCTGCTCGATCGTGCCGAGGCCCTGCGCGACGCCTGCGCGCATGGCACCCGCAAGCTCAATGTGCTGGCCGGGCGTACGGTGCTGAATCTGTTCTTCGAGCCCTCCACCCGCACCCGTACCTCGTTCGAACTGGCCGCCCGTCGGCTCGGTGCGGACGTGGTCAACTTCGATCTGGGCTTCTCCTCCACCAGCAAGGGCGAGGAGATGTACGACACGCTGCACACGCTCGAAGCGATGCATCTGGACGCGATCATCGTGCGCCACAAGCAATCGGGTACGCCCGACGCGCTGGTGCGCCATGCGATGAGCGGCGTATCGGTGGTCAACGCCGGCGACGGCAATCGCGCGCATCCCACGCAGGGGCTGCTGGATGCCCTGACGATCCGCCAGCACCGGCCGGATTTCGAGAATCTCAGGGTCGCGATCTGCGGCGACATCAAGCATTCGCGCGTGGCACGCTCGGACGTCCACGCGCTGAGCGCGCTCGGGGTGAAGGAAATTCGCCTGTGCGGGCCGGCCAGCCTGATGCCGGAGCAGGACGAATTTCCGCATGGCCTGCGCTTCGACGATTTCGACCAGGCGATCGCGAATGTCGATGCCGTCATCATGCTGCGCCTGCAAAAGGAACGCATGGACAGCATCGAACTCCCGGATGAAGCGGCGTATTTCACCCGCTACGGCCTGGACCAGCGGCGCCTGGCGCTTGCCGCCAAGTGTTGCCTAGTGATGCATCCTGGCCCGATCAACCGCGGCATCGAGATCGCCTCGGACGTGGCCGATGGCGCGCAGTCGCGCATACTGGAACAAGTGGGCAACGGCGTTTTCGTGCGCATGGCCGTGCTCGACGAGGTGCTGGCCCGCTGAGTTGTCCTCGTGCGGGCGCGTCATCCGGTGGTCGCACCCCCGGCGCCACCGCCCGCCCCTGCCGGAGCAGCGCCATGCCATGGCGCAACTGGCATAATGGGCCGCGTACCATCCATCACTGCCGGGGACCATCATGCGACCAACAATGCGCATTCTCGCGCTGGGCTTTGCCGGCATCATGCTCGCGGCCTGCGCACACAAGGACAAGAATGCACCGCTGGCCTTCGTCCCGGCGGACACGCCGTACGTCGTGGCCAACCTGGACGTGCTGGACGACAAGACCCGCCAGGCCCTGCTCGCCCAGGCCGATACCCAGTTGCCTTCGCAAGTGGCCCAGCTCGACGCCATGGCCATGCAACTGGCCAGCAAGGATCCCGCCGGCGCAAACGTGCTGCGCGCACTCAGTGCCGAACTCAAAGGCAAGACCATCGAGACCTTTGCCCGGAACGCCGGCCTGAATCTCAAGGGTTATTCCGCATTCTACGGCCTGGGCCTGGCGCCGGTGCTGCGGGTCGAACTGAGCGATCCGAAAGCGTTCGACGGCTTCGTCGGCCGGCTGGAGACCGCCTACGGCAAGAAGCCCGATGTGGTCAGCATCGGCCAGCAACATTACAGCCGGTTCCCATTTGCCGCATCGGGTACCGAGCTGATCCTGGCGACAGTCGGCAAGCAGGCCGTGATGGCGCTGTTGCCGGCCGATGCAGCGCCTGCCATGGTGCGCCAGGCTCTTGGCCTGGATCGGCCCCACAAAAGCCTGCAGGACGATGGCCGCCTGACGAAACTGGCCAAGGCCAAGGGCTACCGGAAATGGCTGGTCGGCGAGCTGGACCTGACCCGCGCGCTGCCGCTGGCGATGGGTGGCCAGGATCCGCTGTTCCGGGCCATCCTCAAGGCACACGCCGAAGCCGAGTCGGCCAAGACCGGCGAACCGGTCGCCAATCAGCTGCAGACTCCGCCCAGTTGCAGCGTCGAAGCCGGACGCATCGCCGCCCGCGTACCCGCGGTCAGCTTCGGCTATACCCAACTGGATGCCAGGCAGCAGGACGCGCGTTTCGACGTGGCGCTGGCCGATGACATCACCAAGGCCTTCGCCGGACTCAAGGTGGCATTGCCCGGGCTGGGCAGCGCCGGGACGGCGCCGTTCGATCTGAGCATCGCGCTACCCGTGGCGCAGTTGCGTACATTCTGGTCCGACCAGGCCGATGCCGTGACCGCCAAGCCCTTCACCTGCCCGGCATTGAGTGACCTCAACGAAGCCTTTGCCAGACTCGGACCGGCCATGCAGAAGGCGGCGATCCCGCCGTTCGGCGACATGCTCGGCCTGCACATCGCGCTGGACACCTTCACGTCCGGCAGCCACAACGGCATGCCGACGTTCACCGGGCGTCTCCTGGTAGGCACCAACAACCCTGCCGGCCTGCTGGCGATGGGCCAGATGATGGTGCCGGCATTGGCCCGGCTCAAACCCGCCGCCGACGGCACGCCGCTGGCACTGCCGAAAAACATGAGCGCCATGTTCGGACAGCCGGCATGGATCGCCATGGGCGAGAAGGCGCTCGCGCTCGGCGTGGGCGCCGGCGAAGACGGCAAACTCGCCGATACGCTGAAGGCGCCCGGCGGCGATGCGGGCCAGATGTCCCGCATGCACCTGAGCGGCGCCATGTACCTGAACTGGGTACAGCTGATGGGACAGAAGCTCGGCAGCCTCGCTGCCACCACGGCAGCCCTCGACGGCGGCACCGGGCCTTCGGCCCACGGCAGTCATGCCGATGAAGCGGCGCAGCAAGCGGCCAATCTGGCACGCACCAGGGCGCAATTCGCCGTCATGAAGGCCCAGGCCGAGCGCGTCGACAGCATCGATGCCGAAATGCACATCGACCACGACGGCATGGTGATCACCAGCCAGACCGCATTGAAATAGCGTTCTGGCCGGGCCGCCATGGCGTAGGAGCGCACCCTGTGCGCGAAAAGCTCTTGTCCAGGAGCCTGGGCGCCGGTAAAGAGCATTCGCGCACAGGGTGCGCTCCTACCAGATATTGCATTACACCGCTTCAGCGATTGAGCATGCTGTTGCCGCCGCCGAAGTTGCGCGTATCGCTGGTCTCCTCGACCTCCACGCCATCGAGCCCCTGCGACAGGGTGTGGGCGTCGCCGCCTTGCGCCAGCTTGATGGCCAGGCGCACTTCGTTGGCACTGTCGGCGTGACGCAGCGCGTCCTCGTAGGAGATCTCGCCGGCGTGGTACAGCTCGACCAGACTCTGGTCGAACGTTTTCATGCCGAGCAAAGTGGATTCCTTCATCACTTCCTTGAGCTTGTGGATCTCGCCCTGGCGGATGTAGTCCTGCACCAGCGGCGTCCCCAGCAGCACCTCCACCGCCACCCGGCGCGCCTTGCCGTCCGGGGTGGGGATCAGCATCTGCGCGATGATGCCTTTCAGATTCAGCGAAAGGTCCATCAGCAACTGCTCGCGACGGTCCTCGGTGAAGAAGTGCAGGATGCGGTCCATCGCCTGGTTGGCATTGTTCGCATGCAGCGTGCACAGCACCAGATGGCCGGTTTCGGCGAAGGCGATCGCGTGGTCCATGCCCTCGCGGGTACGCACCTCGCCGATCATGATCACGTCGGGCGCCTGGCGCAGCGTGTTCTTCAGCGCATTGTCCCAGCTGTCGGTGTCGATGCCGATCTCGCGCTGGGTGACGATGCAGCCCTCGTGCTTGTGCACGTACTCGATCGGGTCCTCGATCGTGATGATGTGGCCGGTGGAATTCTGGTTGCGGTAGCCGATCATCGCCGCCAGCGAGGTCGACTTGCCGGAACCGGTGGCACCGACGAACACGATGATGCCGCGCTTGGTCATCGCCAGCTGCTTGAGCACCGGCGGCAGGTTCAGCTCCTCGACGGTCGGGATCTTCGACTCGATCCGGCGCAGCACCATGCCCACGCAATTGCGCTGATAGAAGCACGACACGCGGAAGCGGCCCACGCCCTGCGCGGAAATCGCGAACTGGCACTCGTGGGTCTTCTCGAACTCCTCGCGCTGCGAGGGCGTCATCACGTTGAGCACCATGTCGCGCGACTGCTGCACCGACAGCGGACTCTGCGTGATCGGCACGATCCGGCCCTGCACCTTCATCGACGGCGCCACGCCTGCGGTGATGAACAGATCCGATGCCTTCTTGTGCACCATCAGTTTCAGGAACGAGGTGAAATCGAAATCGCTCATGGCTTGAACTCCTGCGGGACCGGGGACCAGGGACCGGGGACCAGAAACCAGACCGCGTTTCGTTTCCGCCGGAACATCAAGGTGCAACCGCCACGCTCACGTGTACTCGAATATCCGCTTTTGCCGGTCCCCGGTCCCTGGTCCCGCCTCACTTGAATGCATCCTTGTTCTTGGCATAGCCGAACGCCTGCTGGCGGGTCACCACGCCCCGCTTGACCAGATCCTGCAGGCACTGGTCCAGCGTCTGCATGCCGAACTGCGTACCGGTCTGGATCGACGAATACATCTGCGCCACCTTGTCCTCGCGGATCAGGTTGCGGATCGCCGGGATGCCGACCATGATCTCGTGCGCCGCGATACGGCCGCCGCCAACCTTCTTCAGCAGCGACTGCGAGACCACGGCACGCAGCGATTCCGACAGCATCGAGCGCACCATCGGCTTTTCGCCGGCAGGGAACACGTCGATGATGCGGTCGATGGTCTTGGCCGCCGAGCTGGTGTGCACGGTGGCGAACACCAGATGACCGGTCTCCGCCGCGGTCAGCGCCAGCCGGATGGTTTCCAGGTCGCGCAGCTCGCCGACCAGGATGTAGTCCGGATCCTCGCGCAGGGCCGAGCGCAGCGCCTCGTTGAAGCCCAGCGTGTCGCGATGGATTTCGCGCTGGTTGACCAGGCACTTTTGCGAGGTGTGCACGAACTCGATCGGATCCTCGATCGTGAGCATGTGCCCGTATTCGGTCTTGTTGATGTGATCGACCATCGCCGCCAGCGTGGTCGACTTGCCCGAGCCGGTCGGGCCGGTCACCAGGATCAGCCCCTGCGGCTGTTCGATCAGCTCCTTGAAGATGCGCGGGCAGCCCAGGTCCTCCAGCGTCAGCACCTCGGACGGAATCGTGCGGAACACCGCGCCGGCGCCGCGGTTCTGGTTGAACGCGTTGACGCGGAAACGCGCCAGCCCGGGGATCTCGAACGAGAAATCGGTTTCGTAGAACTCCTCGTAGTCGCGCCGCTGCTTGTCCGACATGATGTCGTAGATCAGCGAATGCACCTGCTTGTGCTCCAGCGCCGGGATGTTGATGCGGCGCACGTCGCCGTCGACGCGGATCATCGGCGGCAGCCCGGCGGACAAGTGCAGGTCCGAGGCCTTGTTCTTCACCGAGAAGGCAAGCAGTTCAGCAATGTCCATCTGTCGTTCCCCTCGACTGATCGCAACGGGTGGCGAAAAGTCTGGATTGCATGGATTGGATGCCGCGTCGCGGAGTGGACTTGAGTTCGCTCCGGTGATCACTGCAGCGCATCGCGCCACCGAACCCCTGGGCGAACCCCCCGAATCCCCTTGCAGGCGCGTCGATACTACTCGTGCAACAGGCTGTGCGGCCACTATTTCGCCACGCTTGCGCGCAATACTGTCGACCGCATCCGGATGGTATCGAAAAAACCGCGGCCGGGCCTTTGCCGGGGCACACGGGCAGTGCGTGACGCGCGGCATCCGTCCCGGTCTGCATCACTGTCACGCCGGCTCCGGTAAGGTAGTGGCCTGGACAACTGATCGAGGGACCCTTGCATGACACGCATTACTTTTGTCGGCGGCGGCAACATGGCACGCAGTCTGATCGGCGGCCTGCTGAAAACCGGCATGGCTGCGTCCAGCATCAGCGTAGCCGAACCGCTGGCGGAGGCGCGTCAAACGCTCGGCCGCGAATTCGGCGTCGCCTGCTACGCGGAAAACCGGCTCGCCGCGGCCGAAGCCGAGGTTATCGTGCTGGCGGTCAAGCCGCAGATCATGCCGGCGATCGGCAACGAACTGCGTGACCCCCTGCAACGCAACCGGCCGTTGCTGATCTCGATTGCCGCCGGCGTGCGGCTGGATCAGCTGGCGCGCTGGTTCGGCAGCGGCTTGCCGATCGTGCGCTGCATGCCGAACACCCCGGCACTGATCGGCGCCGGCGCCACCGGCCTGTGCGCGAACGGTCGCGTCAGCCCGGAGCAAAAAGCGCAGGCACAGCATATCCTCGATGCCGCCGGGATCACCCGCTGGGTCGACGACGAAGCGCTGATGGACACGGTCACCGCGATCTCCGGTTCCGCGCCGGCCTATTTCTTCGCCCTCGTCGAGGCGCTGGAAGAGGCCGCGGTGGCCCAGGGGCTGCCGCGCGAGACCGCCCGTGCACTGGCATCGCAGACCTGCCTCGGCGCCGGCCGCATGCTGGTGGAAGGCGGCGAGGATCCCGCCGTGCTGCGCCAGCGCGTCACCTCACCGAACGGCACCACCCAGGCGGCACTGGAAAGTTTCACCGCCGATGGCCTGCCGCGTGTCGTTGCGCGTGCCGTAGCCGCCGCTACCCGGCGTGGGGTGGAACTCGCCGTCGAACTGGACAAGGGAGCGCATGCGTGAGCTACCTGCTGAACGCCCTGTCGTTTCTGCTCGAACTCGCCTTCAATGCGGCGATCACCCTGCTGATCGTGCGCGTGCTGGCCGAGGCCTGCCGGGCGGACTTCCACAATCCGCTGAGCCAGTTCATCTACCGCTACACCAACCCTGTGCTGTCGCCGATGCGGCGGGCGATACCCAACTGGCGCCGGATCAACCTGGCCGCCCTGCTGCTGGCTTGGCTGGTGATGCTGCTCAAGCGCCTGGTGCTGTTTGCGCTGCTCGGCGTGATGCCGCATTTCGCCGGACTGCTGGTGCTGGCGCTGGCCGATCTGCTCGACTTCGTGCTGGTGCTGTATCTGGTGCTGATCTTCGGCTGGTCGCTGCTGAGCATGTTCGCGGTGGACCACTACCACCCGGTGCTGCGGCTGGCTGGCGCCATCGTCGAACCGCTGCTGCGCCCGCTGCGCGGCAAGCTGATCGCCGGCAATATCGATTTCGCGCCGATGGCGGTGATGATCGGCCTGCTGCTGGCGCGGCTGCTGATCGCTGCGCCGCTGCTGGATCTGGGGACGAGGTTGGCTATGGGAGCGTGAGTTTTCTCTTTTGGGTGGTGGTTTTTTTGAAGCAAGAGCTTTCGCGCGCCGAAGGCGCACGAAAGCTCTGCTCTTCTGCCCTCCTTCGAAAAGTCTAAAAGCACAAGAAGGTGGCAACCCGGTCCTCAAGGAAAAAGTAACTCGGCCTCCGCAGGAGGGTGAAAGCTTTTGCTTTTGAGCGTTGGCTGGGCGAACAGCGCGAAAGAGCATCGCGACTGAAGTCGCTCCTACAACAGCCAGAAAACTGGAAAGCTCAGCGCAGCGCCCACGCCGCGATGATCCGGTGGATCGCATCCAGCCCGTCGAACAGCGCCGCCGGCCCCGGTTGCAGGATGATCGGCGACTTGATCTCGTGCAGGTCGCCGTGGCGCACAGCGGGGATAGCGTCCCAGCCTGTCCGCGCCGCCACGCGCTCGGGGCGAAAGCGCTTGCCGCACCACGAACCCAGGATGATGTCCGGCGCGCGGCGCACCACCTCGTCGCCGTTGGGCAGGATGCGCTGCCTGGCCAGCGGCTCGCGCGCGAGTTCGGGAAAGCAGTCGTCGCCGCCGGCGATGCCGATGATTTCCGCCACCCAGCGGATGCCGGTGATGATCGGCTCGTCCCATTCCTCGAAATACACTTTCGGGCGCCGCGGCAAGGACGCGGCGGCGGCACGGATCCCGGCGATGTGCCGCTCGGCACGCTGCGCGTAGCGCTCGGCTTTCTCGTGCGCGCCGACCATCGCGCCGAGCCGGCGGATGTAGGCGAGGATGCCGTCCACGCTGCGATGGTTGCTGATCCATACTTCCACCCCGGCCTTGATCAGCTCGCGCGCGATGTCGGCCTGGATGTCGGAGAAGCCGATCGCCAGGTCCGGCTCGAGTTTCAGGATCTCGCCGATCTTGGCGCTGGTGAAGGCGGAAACCTTCGGTTTCTCCCTGCGCGCGCGCGGCGGGCGCACGGTGAAGCCGGAAATGCCGACGATGCGATCGTCCTCGCCCAGCGCATACAGCACTTCGGTCGGTTCCTCGGTGAGGCACACGATGCGCCGGGGGCACGCGTCGCTCATTCAGGGCCGCTCATTCAAGGCCGCCCATTCAAGGATAAAGCAGGCGATTGGTCCAGGTGGTCTGGCCGTGGCGGCTCCAGCGCACGCGCTCGTGCAGCCGGAACTCGGCGCCATACCAGAATTCGATGGTATCCGGCACCACCAGGTAGCCGCCCCAGTGCGGCGGCCGGGTCACCTCGCGCCCTTCGAATTGCTGCTCGAAGCGCGCCACCCGCTGCTCGAACGTATCGCGGTCGGGCAAGGTCTGCGACTGCAATGAGGCCCATGCGCCGATCTGGCTCAAGCGCGGACGGCTGGCGAAGTAGGCATCCGATTCCTCGCCCGGCAGCTTGCGCGCCGTGCCTTCCACCCGAACCTGCACGCCATGGCGAACCTTCTCCCAGAAGAAGCACAGCGCTACTTGCGGATGCGCCTCCAGCTGGCTCCCCTTGTCGCTTTCGTAATTGGTGAAGAAACGGAAGCCGTTTTCGTCGACGCTCTTCAGCAGCACGATGCGTGAAGCCACGCGACCGGCACTGTCGACGGTGGCCAGGTTCATGGCCGTCGGTTCCGTGCCGCCGCTGGACTTGGCTTCGTCCATCAGCTGCTGGAAGTTATCCAGGATCTCGGGATTGAGCATGGCGTTTGAAACTTTCCTTTTGCACGGGGGCCAATCCGCGCCATCATGGCGCGGATGAATACTGCCAATGATAATGCAATGCCCCACGCGCTCCATAACAGCCCCGTGAATCTGCCGACAGCAAGGCGCTGTGCCGGCACCGGTTCTGCCGGCAGGCTGCAGCTTCGCCGCGACCGGCCCGCGGTGCCGGCGCTGGCTCGCCCGACGGCAGATCGCCGATGAAGCCTCCTGCCAACCCGGCCAACGAAGCCCTCGCCGGCCATCTGCTCGACCATTACGCCGAACGCATCGCCCGTTCGCGGCGTCCCTACGTGCTGGGCTTGTCCGGTTTGCAGGGCAGCGGCAAGAGCACCCTGGCGCAGGTGATGAAGGCCCAGGCCGAGGCGCGCGGCTGGGCCACCGAGGTGCTTTCGCTGGACGACTTCTATTACGCCCGCAGCGAACGCGAAGTGCTGGCGCAGCAGGTGCATCCCCTGCTGCGCACGCGCGGCGTGCCGGGCACGCACGAGATCGAATTGCTGCTCTCGGTGCTGGCCGCCCTGCCGCAGGCATCGCCCAAGCTGCCGGTGACGCATCCGCGTTTCGACAAGGGGCGCGACACGCGCGTACCGCCGTCACGCTGGCCGCGCATCACGCAGCCGCCGAAGCTGGTGATCGTGGAGGGCTGGGCCCTGGGCATCCGTCCGCAGTTGCAGGCCGCACTCGCCACCCCGGTCAATGCGCTGGAGCGCACGGAAGATCCCGACGGCAGCTGGCGGCACTGGGTCAACAAGCAGTTGCGCGGCTATCAGCCGCTGTGGCGCAAATTCGATGCGTTGATCGTGCTGCAGGCGCCGGGCTGGGACATCGTGCGTCAATGGCGCGGCGAACAGGAACAGGTGCTGCTGGCGCGCCGCGCGCCGCTGGCGATGGATGCGGTGGCGATGAAACGCTTCCTGGCGCATTTCGAACGGCTGAGCCGGCATGCACTGGCCACGCTGCCGGCACTGGCCGACAGCTGCGTGGAATACGACACCGCGCGCAACGTGATCGGACTGCGCCACGACTGAGCATGCCCACTGCCGGACACCCCGAACAACCCCGATGCGTAGGAGCGCACTTGTGCGCGATGCTCTTCGTCCGGGGTGGAACAAAAGCTTCGCGCGCAAGCGCGCTCCTACGGTAGCGTGTAGGTTGGGCCCCCCCGGACTTGATCCGGGGGATGCCCAACATTCCCACACCACGCACCCCGCATCCCGAACGTTGGGGTTCGCCTGCCGGCTCACCCCAACCTACGCCGCCGGCTCCACCTGCACGGCGGTGCCGTAGGCCAGCACCTCAGTCACGCCCTGGGCGACATCGTTGGCGTCATAGCGCATCGCCACCACCGCGTTGGCGCCCCGCGTGGCGGCATGCTGCAGCATCAGCTCGAAGGCGTCCTCGCGCGCTTTCTCGCACAGGTCGGTGTAGATCGAGATATTGCCGCCGACGATCGTCTGCAGCGCCGCGCCGAGATTGCCGACCACGCTGCGCGAACGCACGATGATGCCGCGCACGATGCCCAGCGGACGCACGATGCGGTAACCGGGAATTTCGCCGGAGGTACTGACCAGGTGGTGTTGGATGGGGTTGGACATGCTCGTTCTCCGTGGTGAGTGATTCAACGCTACTCGGGATCGCGTGATTCGAGCAACGCGGCATAACCGTCGCGCGCATCCGGCCAGCGCGGCACAAAACCGCTGGCGCGCAGCCGCGCGTTGCTGAGCCGCTTGCTGCCGATGCCGGCCGGCGCCGGTCCGGCCGCAGGTGGCGGCACCCCGAGCAAGCCGGCCAGATGGTCGTACAGCACGTCCAGCGGCAGCGGCGTGCTGTCCACACCGAGGTACAGCGGCAACGGCTCGGGCAGGCCCAGCAGATGCACGATCGCCGCTGCCGCGTCGTCGACGTGGATGCGATTGGCCCAGTGCGGCAGCGCGCGCGGTACCCGCGCCTGGCCCGCACGCAAGCGCTCGATCAACTGCAACCGACCCGGGCCGTACAGCCCGGCCAGGCGCAGCACGATCGAAGGTATCGGCTGCGCGGCCAGCGCCTGCTCAGCCTCCAGCAACAGCGCGCCGTTGAATCCGGCCGGCGCCGGCGGCGTGTCCTCGTCCACCCAGCCGCCGCCATGCTCACCGTACACCGCGCTGGAGGAAACCAGCAGCACGCGCCACAGCGATGCGTCGCCGAGGGCGTCCAGCAGATGGCGCAAACCATCGACGAACGTGGCGCGATACGCGGACGCGTCGCGCCGATCCGGCGTCGGCAGATACACCAGCCGGGTGATGCCCGCCGGCAGTTCGCGCAGGCTTTGCGGCCGGGTCAGATCGCCGCGCAGCCAGCGGATGCCGCCGTCGGCCGGCGCCGGTGGCTGACGCCGCAAGGCCCACACCTCGTCGCCACGCGCCAGCAGCCGCCGCGCCACGCGCAGGCCCAGATCGCCACAACCCGCCAGCAATATCCTCTCGTTCATCTATTTCCACCGTTCGCCCTGAGCATAACGAAGCGAAGTCGAAGGACAAAAGCCCGGACTCTTTGCGGGCCGGACCCATAGCAGCCGGTCGGGCCGCTGGTCGGCCGGGCTGCGAATCCGTCCGTGCTGTCCAGATTCTCGCCTCGACCACCAAAGTCCGGCCGGCTGCTAGCATTTGCCCATGAATCCGTCGTGCAACCTTTTCCTCATCGGCCCGACCGGCGCCGGCAAGACCTCGATCGGACGCCGGCTCGCCGTGCATTATGGACTGCCGTTCGTCGATCTCGACCAGGAGATCGAAAACCACTGCGGCGTGGACGTGAACACGGTGTTCGAGATCGAGGGCGAGGCCGGCTTTCGCCAGCGCGAAAGCGCCCTGCTGGACGAGTGCAGCCGACGCCACGGCGTGGTGCTGGCCACCGGCGCCGGCGCCGTGCTCGATCCGCACAATCGCCAGTGGCTGGCCGAGCGCGGCTTCGTGGTGTGGCTGCAGACCAGCATCGCGCAGCAACTGGAACGGCTCGAACGCTGCACCCATCGCCCGTTGCTGGCCGGGGTGGATCGCCACGAGCGGCTGCAGGCGATGGCGCGGATCCGCGCGCCGCTGTACCGCGACACCGCCGATCTCGATGTACCCGGCGAACACGGCAGCGTCGCCACCGCCAGCGAACGCTGCATCGCCCTGATCGACCGGCACTGGCAGCGCCAAACCATCAAGGAGTCCCGGCAGAACGCATGAACATTCCGCAGCCCCAGACCATCACCGTCGCGCTCGGCCAGCGCAGCTATCCGGTATGGATCGGCGCCGGCCTGCTCGACGACCACGCCCGCTGGCGCGCCGCGCTGCGCGGCCGGCATGCGCTGGTGATCAGCAATACCACGGTGGCGCCGCTGTACCTGGAGCGCGTGGCGCAAGGGTTGCACGGGCTGCACTGGTCGTCATTCCTGCTGGACGACGGCGAGGCGCACAAGAGCTTCGCCAACGTCGGCCGCGCACTCGAGGCACTGGCCGCCTTGGGCGCCACCCGCGACGCCTGCGTGATCGCGCTGGGCGGCGGCGTGGTGGGTGACCTGGCCGGCTTCAGCGCGGCGTGCTGGATGCGCGGCATCGACTTCATCCAGATCCCGACCACCTTGCTGGCGATGGTCGACTCCTCGGTCGGCGGCAAGACCGGCGTCAACCTGCCGGCCGGCAAGAACCTCGCCGGCGCGTTCCATCAGCCGCGCGCGGTGGTGGCCGACATCGACACTCTGGCCACCCTGCCCGAGCGCGAATACCGCGCCGGCCTGGCCGAGGTGATCAAGGGCGCGGCGATCGGCGACGAGCCGTTCTTCGCCTGGCTCGAACAGCACGCCGCCGCGCTGGCCGCACGCGAACCGGCCGCCGTGCTGGAAGCGATCGCGCGCAAGGTGCGCTACAAGGCCGACGTGGTCGAGCGCGACGAAACCGAACAGGGCGAGCGCGCCCTGCTCAACTTCGGCCACACCTTCGGCCACGCGCTGGAAACCGCCGGCCACTACACCGCGCTGCTGCACGGCGAAGGCGTGGCGATCGGCATGCGGCTGGCCGCGCAACTGTCCGAACGACTCGGCATGAGCGCGCCCGCCGACAGCGAACGCCTGCAGCGCCTGCTCGAAAAACTCGGCCTGCCCGTCGCCATCCCACCCGGCATGGACGCGGCGGAGCTGCTGGCGCTGATGCGGCTGGACAAGAAGAACAGCGCCGGCCAGCTGCGGCTGATCCTGTGGCGCGGCATCGGCCGCGCCGAGATCGTCGGCGGAGTGAACGAAACGGACGTCCTCGCCGTGCTGCGGAACCCGGTAGGAGCGCACCCTGTGCGCGAAAAGCCACGAGCGCGATAATCCTTGATCCCCGCCAAGAGCGTTCGCGCACAGGGTGCGCTCCTACACGCGGGCCGTGAGCACAGTGCCCTCGCGCAAATCCTATAAACTGTGACGTCCGGCCACGCGCCGGCCCGTGCTTCACCCACTGGAACCCATGCGCCTCTATCTGCAAACCGCGCCCGGCATCGCCGAAGCCCCGCGCTACGTCCAGATCACGCTGGAGCAGGATCTGCTCGGCGGCTGGACGCTGTACCGCGAATCGGGCACCGAAGGCGGCCGCGCCACGCTCAAGCGCGAGCAGTACCTGGAGCGCGACGAGGCGATCGTCGCGTTCGAGAAGGCCCGCGACGCCCAGATCAAGCGCGGCTACCGCGTGATGTTCGCGCAAGGGCAGGACGGCCCCTACAGCCGCTGATGATCACTCCCCAAGTTGAAAACCATGACTGATGTGCTGAAGAACGACCGCTTCCTGCGCGCGCTGCGCCGCGAACCCACCGACACCACGCCGATCTGGGTGATGCGCCAGGCCGGTCGCTACCTGCCGGAATACCGCGCCACCCGCGCGCGCGCAGGAAGCTTCATGGCGCTGGCGCAAACCCCCGAGTTCGCCTGCGAGGCTACCCTGCAGCCGCTGGAACGCTTCGAGCTCGACGCCGCAATCCTGTTCTCCGACATCCTCACCATCCCCGACGCAATGGGCCTGGGCCTCTCCTTCGCCACCGGCGAGGGCCCGCAGTTCGCCCACCCGGTACGCAGCGCCGCCGACATCGCCCAACTCGCCGTGCCCGACATGGACGGCAAGCTGCGCTACGTGATGGACGCGGTGCGGCTGATCCGCCGCGAACTGCACGGCTGCGTGCCGCTGATCGGCTTCTCCGGCAGCCCGTGGACGCTGGCCTGCTACATGGTCGAAGGCCAGGGCTCGCGCGACTTCGCCACGCTCAAGGCGATGTGTTGGAACGAGCCGAAACTCGCCCACCAGCTGCTCGACACGCTGGCGCAATCCGTCGCCGCCTACCTGATCGCCCAGGCCGCTGCCGGCGCCCAGGCGCTGATGGTGTTCGACACCTGGGGCGGCCTGCTCGGGCCCGCCCCGTTCCGCGAATTCTCGCTGCGCTACATGGCCCAGGTCGTCGCGGCGCTGAAGGCCAGCGCGCACACCCGCGACCTGCCGGCGATCCTGTTCTCCAAGGGCGCCGGCCAGCACGCCGCCGCTCTCGCCGACACCGGCTGCGCCGGCATCGGCCTGGACTGGACCACCGACCTCGCCGACGCCCGCGCCGCCGTCGCCGGCCGCGTGGCGCTGCAAGGCAACCTCGACCCCGCCGTCATGCTGGCCGGCCCCGAGGTGATCCGTCGCGAGGCCCGCGCCGTGATGGACAGCTACGGCAACCACCCCGGCCACATCTTCAACCTTGGCCACGGCATCACCCCCGA
>Ga0307377_10004295_pt1 | contig 15632 bp, 15 predicted proteins | sample TR3MG_FD_202535 | JGI IMG/M metagenome (GOLD analysis project Ga0307377, IMG submission 202535) | Soil microbial communities from Risofladan, Vaasa, Finland - TR-3 | ecosystem: Environmental > Terrestrial > Soil > Coastal area > Acid sulfate soil | place: Finland: Risofladan, Vaasa | collected... | reverse complement strand
TCCTGGCAGAAGCATTCGACAATGCTCGCTGGGTAGCTTCTCCAACGGTACGGCGAATAACGGACTCTTCCTCTGCCGACAACTCGCCAGATGTGGTCAAGAGTTTCTTGATTAACTGATCGAACGCCGGATCATTAGTCAGGTTGGCTATTGCATCAGGATCGAGATCCCCACCAGCCGTGAATATCTTGTTGGTGAAGTCGTCCCAAGACATTTTCTCAGTCGGATCGGTCGGATCGGTCGGATCGGTCGGATCGGTCGGATCGGTCGGATCAGTCGGATCAGTCGGATCGGTCGGATCGGTCGGATCAGTCGGATCGGTCGGATCAGTCGGATCAGTCGGATCGGTCGGATCGGTCGGATCAGTCGGATCGGTCGGATCAGTCGGATCGGTCGGATCAGTCGGATCGGCCGGATCGGTCGGATCGGTCGGATCGGTGTCGGTACCACCCAAAACTTTCTTCCCAAGAGGATCTTCGGCGGTAGTAGCGGTGGTAGTCTTTTTTGCACCAGTACCAATGATCTCGGAAGTCTTTTTGCCGCCAGCAGCTGTGTTCATAGCCGCTATCTCATCTGGACTTAGGGCATCCCATTGCTGCTGGGTGTACCCCTCGGGCGCGTGACCATTTGGATGTAAACTCATAAATGTATCCTCTGCGACGTCCGTTGTATCTTGCGCCGACTGACTCGATGCGATAGAAATGGTGTTTCGCTGGCGTTGTTGAATCATCTTAATTCTGTCTACTATTTTCTGGGCCGCCTCATTTGAGGCCACCCTTAGACGACCATCATCTGCATTCCTGTTTTGTAGCATGTGATACTGGCGTCGATTTTCACGAAGTTGATCGGCCAGTGTGCGGATTTCATCATTCCCCTTGTTCCAGTAGTCTAATTGTATCCCACCCAACCAAGAGGGGGGAAGACCTAAAACGATTGGGTAATCGTAGTTTGTCGCCCCCCGGTCGGGGATACCGTCACGGTTAAGGGCAAAGTTCCAATCATCACTGTATATCTCAAGGACTTCTGTTTGTAAGGTAACGGGATTCCCACTAACATCATTAACCGTGAATGAGTCTGGGGTTTCCCATGAAATACGATACCCGCCCTCTTCGAATAATCCCTCACTGCGAGTCTGCTTTGAACTCCAATCAGAATCCCAGTCTACCACCCAACCCTGATCTCCTTCGACGGCATCGGTCGTAACATCGCCACCGGCCCCAGCCGCCATAGACGTATCGGTTGTCTGCGTAGTCTGATCCGCTGTCTCAGTCGGCGTAATCAGTTCCTCGGTCGCCGTAGTCTCGGGCAATGGAGCAACCTTCATCGGATCAACGGGTGTCCCAGTCGTAGACGATGTTTTAGGCAACCCCGTAACAGGGTCGATGTTCGGGTCCAGCAACTCGTCGGTCGCCGTCTTTTGAGTCTTCTTGATTGGCATAATTATTTCCTTATTACGGTAGTGTCATCCAATGTGTCACGCCAGCCCCGTCGGTAACAAGAACTTGACCCGACTGCCCCCTGCTTAGTGGGAGTGTCAACGTCCACGTACTGTCAGGCGAAGAAGATATGGCAGCGGGAGCAGCTATCCCGACATAGGCAATCCCGTTGTCTCTTCCTTCGTATAAATGTATAGTGGCACCAGCCGAAGCTATCGCATTCCGTGTCCGCAGAGTTCCTAAGAGGCCCACTACATCAGATCCCCCGCCCCTCAATGAATCCGTTGTCAGTGGATTAGTACCAAGGACCAACCCATTGAGAGTGGTATCTTTTCTGTCACTCCGTAGATAATTTCCCACATCTCCACCCAATGTCGTATCCCGCCCAACCAGCGAATCAATCACCGCCGCAAACTCCTGGCGTACACGGTCGTATATCTCCGAGGACAGCAAGTCAAGGTCCGCCGCCGTAATGTACCCCGTCGAATCGCTCGGCGTCCAGGGACGCGGCTTCTCCTGCGCGGCAACACATGCCACCAGCACGAGAAGCAACAACGCTATTGCACTAATCTTGTAAGCCACCGCCAAGTCTCCTTATGCCTAACTCAATCCCATAAATCTGCAAACTGTCACATGACGTTGTGATCAACTGAAAACCTATCGCACTTCCCTCAACACGAGGATCAACCCGCTGGTGCCTAACCGTGGGAACGCTTCTTACATTAAAGCTGTTCTGAATCCCCCCAGCAACAGCCGAATCAGCATACCATTTCAACGAAACAGTTCCCGTGGCATCAGACTCTTGTAGAGCAACTGAAGCCCTCACGATTTGCTTCCGATGCCACATATCGCCGAGGTCGGTAGCGCGAACCATGTACTGACTGGTAATTGATTTCCCCGTGTCTTCGTTTAGCCACGGGTAGATAAACACATGTGTCGTATCGTCGAATGTCTTCTCTGATGTAAATATCAACTTATAGTCACCGTCTCGCGTCGATACATCATTGGGTAATTTGAGAGCGGTCCCATCACCGCGTTGATAGGCCAACATGAGCCGACTCACTGGCATTGTAAATTTGGTCCACGTTCCGCCTTCTATATCATAAACAAACAGGCGACCGTCCTCCGCATCTGTTCCGGCAATCGGAGAGCATACAAATAGCTTACCACCCGTCCCAACAATACATGCATCATTACCAGCACTTCCACTGGAATAGGTAGAATCTGAAAACCAATCGTCGATTGCCCTCGATATGCATTTTACATTCACACCATCAAATGAAAATACACCACGATCTTCATTGATAAAATAATGTTTCCCCCCGTAACTTGTAACAGCATCATTGTTCAAAACACCTATATTAGCATTAATGCGAACAACTTCATAGGGTTCGTTAGTTGTTGGTGATATTGTTATGTAGTAGATGGAGCGACTCGTATATGCTACCAGGTTTCCCCCTAAACTGTGCAGTGCCCAGATTTTTTCGTCGCTACTCCCCACATAAACAAACCCAGCATTGTCATTCGTAAGCCACGTTGCCGCACTAAAGCCAATATCGAACTCCGCCCCCCAGACAATCTTTCCACCCGCTCCAGCACCATATACGCGATCCTGATGTAGGGTTGTAATCGCATAATCCCAATCCGTTTCAAGTGAGTCATCATTGAATGGAGGTATCTTCATAATATCACTGGACCCAGAAAGTATCAGGGTATCCTTAAACATAAACCCCTTATGAAAGGGATTAAACGTCATCTCCGCCTTAGCACTCCAGTCTTCATCTGGATCGTTCGCTGTCCAGAGAGTATCATTAGCGATTACGACAAGCCATTCTTGACTCGAAGATTGAAATAAGGATAAGTGTGTTGCCGCATATCCGTGAGGCAATCCCTTATAGAGCTTGCCAAACCCACGGCGCTGGCTTAAATACGATCCCGCCGCACCTTTCTTTATTTCAAAGTTGACCATATCGGTTGGCCTACTGAAATCACCCGAATATTCCCCACCACCTATTCCATTGAAGTTATCCACCCGCACGGCCACATAATCCTCGTTCGTCACCGCACCGAGGAGCAGTCCCGCAATCACGAGAAGCAGTAAAACCTGTGCCCAGTATTTCCTCATGGTGCCGCCTCAACCTTGGGCTTCTTAGCCGCGATCATCGCCTGTGCCATCTGCCAGTACATCTGCGCCAATTGAACCTGATGATCCCGACCATATATCATGGATAGGGCCATGAAGATCATTGCCGGTTGATCCTCTTGAGCGATTGTCAGCGTGTCGGTAACAGCATCCAAGAGCGGAGTAACCGGGCTGAAGTAGACGAACAATGTATCGCTACCCGTCGGAGCCGTGCCCAGAAGGAGTTGGTTGCCGCGAACAGCATAACTGTTGGGTATGACTCCCTCTCCCAATTTTCCAATCTGACTTGGACTAATCTCAATGAATCCAACATCGCCACCGCCTTGGTTTGTCTCTATGCGACGTGATACGCCAGAAACACTCCCACGCATGGGAGTAAATGGTGACGATGGAGCAATACTGTACTGAGTCTTACCCTGTGAACAGATGATCGTATCGCTCTCAAGGGCCGTGAATGACCCCAAAAGCAAGGCAACCGCCCTGTGTGACGTGTTGATTATCCTAACCAATGCTGTGTCAGGCAGATACGTGGTCTGCAATTCTGCGGACATATCACGCAGAAGATACTTCATCTCGACCTGGGTGTTGTTCATGGTTTGGCCGAAGGCGTTGGGCGACCACAGCACGAAAGCCAAAGCCAATAGAAGTAGGGCTGTCAACCAGCGTTCCCAGTTTTCCTCTAAAGCAACCACGGTCTTCCCTCCAAATAGCTGCCATCATCCCCAGAACCACCAACAAATGCACCAGAGTTGAATCCCGGATCTACACCAAGGAATTGTGGTGGCCCACTGACCGTCTCATCGGCTTGAATGGCCTTTCGTAAACTCGCCTCCGCCGCTTGGTGTTGCAACATCCGCTCATTGCCTGGAGGCAACACATACTCCAAACATCGATCCACAACTGCCACCAGCATATAGCTTGGCAATTGCGGTATCAGAGCTTCACTGCCAATCCGTTGGTAGATAACACGAAGCGAATACCCCGAACCTGGGACTGGACTCCAATAGATTCTCCAACGGTTTCCCTGTTGAGCGGAGTTGTATACAACCTTCCCAATAGCCGGTTGCCCAGTTGAGTAGGAAGATGGCCTTGGGTAATCTATTTCAAAATCAACTTCGCCAGTTAGATCAACCCAACATGATTGTGTACCATTTATGACTGTAATAGCATCAATGCTCTCCATGTCATCAGGGAGAATTGTATACGCCTGACCTGAAGTGCAAGTCAAAGATGTGTTTTCTGCCCTACGGACCTTCCACTCATACGCTCCCCACACCTGAGCAAACCCGGCCTCCACTGATACATTCACAATATCATCTATCTGCGGAACGGTTAGCCCAGCGGATCTGACTGACTTCAAATACTTTTTAAGGTCTGCTAAAGTCATGGCTTAATCCAAGGGGGCGGGCACACCGTCCCGCCCCCAGGGTTAGGGGTTACGCATACGAGAAGATGCCAACGCAGAAGTTCGCATTGAGAGGCTGCACCTTCCAGTACATCTTCCAGCCTGCACGTCCGTACAGGTTATTCACGTTCGCCGTGTTGTTGTCATTCGGATTCGGGATCTTGATATTCATCTCAGGCATACCGCGCCCTTCAAGAGCCACAACACCAAACGCATCACGACCCATAACCAGCGTTACAAACACGTTTCCAGCAGTTGCGCTGAACGCATTCAGCGTCATCGCGGTCTTGGCATAACGCGCACCAGTGGTGGCCCGCATAAACCGCGTCCGCGACCAAACGCCAAGGTCATTGTTCCGCAAACCAGCCGATCCCTGATCATTCTGGATCGATAGTTTCCAGCTCGCATCCGACAAAAGCTGACGGTAAATCTGAGGCTGAATGTAGGCCCGGAAATTACCATCCTCAAACGTCGGGGCACCATTCTTAAACAACACTTCCTCAGCCTTCTGAAGAACTGCGGTCGTAATCAGAGCTGCCGAAGTCATGGTGAGATTGAATGGCTGACACACAGTTAATTGCGTCGGGTTCCCGTCCCCCTGAGACTGAAGCATCTCAGGCGGAGCAATCGATAGAGTCAATTCCTGGTTGTCGGAAACGAAGTCCGTAATACGACTGCAATATCCATATCCAGCGCCCTTGGACACACACACCCAGCCACCCGTCAGAATTGAATCTGAAAGAGTGAGGTTGGAGAATGTCATCCCATAAGCAGAACTTGGAGCCTCGGTATGGATGATGTAGCTGGCTGCCGCCGTGGTTGATTCGACAGAGGAAAGAACAATTCCCTCGTTCACATAGGCGGTAACATCTTCGCCAGAAACAAGAACCTGACGCGCATCAATCGGCCAAATGTTGTATTCGCACAACACTCGGAGTGTTTCACGCTCGATTGACTCTGCGGCCTGTTGACCAATGAGTTCCGTACCACGCGCCAAGAATGGATCGCGGGACGTGAGGTAAAGCAGTTCGGAGAATTCAAACTGATCGTTCCACGTTTCGACGGTGGATTCGACATTGAATCCAGTGAATCCCTTATATGTTGGCCGGTGCCGGTATCTGTTTCACCCTCGTTAGTAGCCGCCGACGTGACGACTGCAAATGGATGATAACGAAACCAGTTGACCGTTTTACCAGAATGCAAAGGGAGTGGTGCAGGTTGGCCCATTCCTTGAAGGACCAACTGTTCCTTGAAATGCGAGAGGAACGTATTATAATAATACGTCTTCATCGCTGTTGACAAGGTTGAAGTGGTAGTTGTGGCTGCCGCAGCCATATCTACCCCCCTTTCAATGGGAGGTTAAACAAATGCTATGGCTACACAAACCTTTTCAGACACCTACAGAGGTCGTTCGTCGGGATACTTCTGCGACCAAGCATCAGCAAGAGCATTGCGTTCTGTCTGGTTTTTCGCTTCTCCCATATCCTTTTCAAACTTCGCGTAATCCCGATCATAATCAGATCTGGATGACGCCCCTCCTGCTGACGGTCCCCCGCCTGTCAGATGAGCTTGAGTAGCCGCTTCCGACTTACTTCTCCCAGTGTTATGGGGATCGCCAGCATTTGTTTCGACCCGCTGGGTACGGTCGATAATGTCCTTCACGGCCTGGATACGTTCCGCCTTATTCGAAATTGACTTTATCCAGGGGAATTCAGCCATGACTTCCTCAATCTTTTCGTTGTCTACGCCTTGAAGTGAGAGTTGGTCAATGCGCCGTTCCATGTCACGGATTTGCTTCTTCAGACCGGCAGTCGTAGGATCTCCAGAATCCTGTTCGTCAATCTTTCCCTGGAGATCTTCAACAAGTCGCTCTAATTCAGAGATCCGATGTCTCTGCGCGGCAAAAGCCTTGTTCGCAGGTTCTCCCGTTTCCGGGGATTTGTCAGTCATGCGTACTCCTGATCTGGCTCAAAATCCAGATCTAGTAGGGTTGAATACTCTCGATACTGCTTTGACTCCTCTTTAATATCAACTCTCCCCTTAAAGTTGTTGGGAGATTCGAGTTTTCTTAATTCCCTGTCAAATGTCGTATCAACAAAAATCGCCTCAGCTATCACTCTGACATTGGGATCGTGTGACCTCAGTGCAGCACTCAGAAGATTCATTACCAACTGACGGCGGTGTTCCTTGATCGCACCTACAATGTCCTCATAGATCGCCGTGGCCTTGAATCGCTGAAGTTCCTCCCGCTTCTGTCCCGTTCGAGCATCAGACATAGACAACCTCTATATATCGATACGGTTTAAAGACATGATCGTCAAGTATTTTCGTGTCTTTCCCCAAAAACTCATCGTAATTGTGGTTCCACATGTAATCCAATGCTGTGTCATCAAATACGTCAGATGTCACAATCAACCAGTGCGCCCCCGGTAAACTTATGCGCCGTAACTCCTTAGCAAATACCGAGAATTGCTCGGCGGTAAGGTTCGGCAAAACATTGACCATCGCCACACAGTCAAACATCTTATCTTCGTATGGAACAAGTCCCCTGTTAGCCGAATCCGGCCCAAGAAATTTGTACCCCAATTCCTTCTGGCGAGACAAGATACGTGCCCAATGAAGCATTGATCTCGATCTGTCGTAAGCGAAGACCTCTCCTGCGGAACGCCAGCACTCAAACATGTCTCCCGCCCCACACCCAAAATCCAGCAATGTCTTGGTAGTATGCTTAGCAATCCGGTCCAAGAGCCACGTCTGCATATAGTTATAATGCAATCCGTAATCTTTCACATGGGACACATGAGGACATACCATTCCACGATCATCCCAATATCTGTCAAGATCAAGTTCCGGCATAGCCAGTCCACTTTACCCAGGGGCGACCCTTGAGCCACCGAGTTCCAATCAATCCACCCTCATCACGCCATTTGTCATTTTTGGATGCCTGATTTTCGTGATGCCGATAAAGACACCCAATTGTATTCACATAACCAAATGCCAGGTGTCCAAACTCTTCCCAGATCCGAAACCACCAGATCATAAACGATGCCCGCTTCCACTTAGACTCAAATGGAACAAGTTCAAGGATCGAACAATCAATCAAGCAAACGTCTGGGACTGGGTTACCCCTTGGCTTCCCACCCTTGAACCACTCAAATGGCAAGAACTCAAAATCTGGTTTTTCGCACTGGATCGGATGCAGACTAGCATCAACTATCAATGTATCAGCGTACACAACCTTGGCCGACAATTCTCCCATTCGTCTCATGGCAGAATCTATGAAAAAAGGAGCAAGTGTATCATTGGCCGTCATATACATACAGAATTCAGAATCAAGACAATGCTTGAATCCCTCTTCGGCCTGATGAAACGTACTGGGGTAATCAAACTCATCAGCGTTGTAGATTACGACCTTGTTCTCTAATGGACTCCAATCCTGAAGCGTATGAACCTTCCCAGCCTTCTCCTGGAGAACAAAAACCATTTCAATATCGAACACTTCCCCACGACCAGATTGTCTCAGAATCGAATCACGCAGATCCAGTTCACACTGCGTCCCATTATCGGCTTCATTGGACGCGAACGGAATTACAATCCTAACCAGCGGACGGCTCAATCGACACCCCCCAATGATCTTGTGTGTACTCACTCAGTTTCTTAGCGTAATTCGCAGGATCATACGCTTCCCGATAATAGTCCATCGTCTTCTGTGGCACTGGCTCTTTTGAATTCTTAACCAAGTCGATAATGCGGGCAACCTCAGCCTCAAATTTCTTATGTGCACCTGGAGCCAATGCAAACGCATCTCCAGTCTCAGTCACGTAAAGGTTGCCCTTGATCCCATACTTCCAATGAGGAAGTGACTGATTTGTAATCACCGGCTTCCCAGCCATCAAAAACTCTCCAACCGAAATTGATCCAGCATCATGCACGGGAATACGAACAAGGGCAGAACACCCGGCCAGTATCTTCTCTTCATACTCTTCGCGTGTAAGCGCGAAATGCTCTTCGTGCCGACGACCATATTGCAACCCCTCTGATTGGGGAAGCCAATGGTAGAACACAATGTCAACGTCCTTGAACTTTGGCAGAACGTCGATCATCAACTTGATCCCGTAAAAGTCCTGTCTATTGGGTGGCATGTATATAGCCAACCGCACCTTCTCCGGCATCGGTTGTGGATCAATCAAATGTTCTGCCGGTACATCAACCGGACCATAGAACTTGAATCCAGTCCATGCCATCTCTTGAATAGACTCTTGCGTGGGAGCTACATGTAGGAAGCGGGGGTCTTTCAACCACTCCACAATCGCCTTGTGGCCACGATCATACGCTTGCTTCAAAACAAGAATGTCACTCCCAACCCATTGGATGATGATCTTCTTTGTGTCACCAAAACAAGCCTTGTGATTCTGCCACTCAGACCATCCCGTGCAAAACCATCCCAGGCACACAACCATATTGGGATTCCACTCATTGATCCTTACACGATCATGGATGGTGAAATACCTCCACCCATTCGGTTTGGCAACATTGTGTTTCGCTAAATTCTCACATGCGACCGACGTTACGGCGATTCTCACCTATCCTCCTCGAATGTTTGTAGTTTCTGTATGCGGCCAAACCAATAAAGCCGTAAATGAAAGACAGAACCGCTATGGCCATAATCCATATCATTAGAATACACGCTTTGGTCGCACTGGGCCGCGCTTATCTTCCTGTTCAGTGATCTTCGATTTTTGCATCTTGTTCAGTTGTTTCTGCGCTTGGCCGCTCGTCTTGTGTGACGACAATTCGTTCCCCTTGTCGTCCACTATCGTCCACTCCGATCCCTTCTGAATCAGCTTCATTTTTCTCTTCCTCTCTATATTTTCTAACTTCCTCTTCCCACTCTTTTCGTTTCCTGTTTGCGTCTTCTTCAAGTTTGCGAACAACTGCAATACTTTCAAATGTCAGATCATTGCGAGACATCACCTCGCCTTTCCAGTTCTTTCGATCACTCTCAACCCACTGGACATACCGCAATGGAGTTGTGTGTTCAAGAGTGAGATGATGCGTCTGTACACCCCAGTGAAGGTATGACTTGATTCCATAATCCCTTGCCTTGAGACAAATCTGGAAGTCCATACCGATTGACGATGGACGACGGAACTTGGCAAGCAAGCGGCGAAGACCCTTAGCCTTCTCCTTCAAGCGTATCGCATCTGCATCACTTAAATGATAACTGATTCCGGGAGTGTCATCACAGGCATACCTATCATCCTCGCCAATTTTCCCCGATAGCCGTTCCAGCATCTCGTCGAACCGTTCATCGCCATCCCAATCCCGCAACACCTCTTCGATCTCCAACATACTTGGACGGCGCGGTTCATAAGTGAAATGCGGATATGGCACCGTATCAAATACACTGCGATGATAAAGCGTCACACCCGATCCGACAACATCAACTTCCTGTATCTCACCGGATGACATAATCGCAGGATCGACGTTGTAGTATGGCACAAGAGGAAAGAACCGTTCTCCGGATTCGTCGGCCACCCCATTTGTCCAACGATACGGTGCAACACGGTAATTGCAAATCGTTCCCAGAATCTTGGGATATGGCGGAGCCTGAGTAGCATCAAGAAGATTGACGAGTGTTTCTGGAGAAAACGAATGATCGGACCCGACAATCAGAATCCAGTCACCAATCATCTTCTCAACTAGACTGGAATGATTAGCGGCGACATTGATACTACGTGCCCTGATCTCATGCGTCTCAACCCCATGTTTCTTTGAGAAGTGTTTCATGTTATTCAAACACTCTCGCGTTTCACGAGACACGTCCGCCGTATACTCCAGCAAATTAGGAAGTGGCAATCCAACAGTTACGATCTCACGACAAACCTTCTTCTCTTCCGACATATTACCCCTTTAATTTTTGCGCCAAAGCCCGACCCAAACCTGTCGTTCCTGACTGATTTTTCCCACGTCTATCCTGACGACCAGCCCCAGTAGGTGCGGCCCCGATTGTCTGATTCCCACCACCGGCCCCCCCCTCTTGACCGGCAGCGAGTTGGGCTTGCACATCCAGTGGAATGGACGGCGCACCCTCGTATTCAATCATCTTCTTAAAACGCGGAAGATCAATGATCCCCTGACGCTGGGCAATCTGAATAATGAACTCCTTGGCCGCATTCTGTCCCCACGGCAACATCATAAATGGAGTCAACCTCTGCAACATGGACTGCAATTGGACAACAACCACACCCTCGTTCTCGTCCCGCGTTGGACCCATAAACCGGAAGTCGGGGTTCATCCCGAGTTCGGCCTGGGTCAGCGTCAATATCTCATTGGCATCTTCACCAAGAATTCTGAATGCGTATGGGGTATCCAGATAGGTCTGGTTGTATGCCCACATCTTCTTTGCCCAAGGACTAAACGTCGTCACGCCGAACCAAATCAAAGCATGGCGGAATCGTTTGGACGATTGAGAGAACGCGATGTTGGAGGCGGTAGCGGTACGCTCTCCAGTCGGAAGGCGACCTTGTTTTAGATCCGTAGCACCGCTTACCCCCTCCGAACGTCCCCAGGCATAAGACATCAACTGTAATGCCTCAGAACCAACCGGGGAAGTCTGAATCTCATACATCACCTGACGAACATCTGCCTCCGGCTTGGCTAAAATAACACCACCGGGTTGATCGTCAACCGACTGGGCACCACGAAGTAAGTCTGGCCGAATCACCTTGGGTTTATTGAGTATCTGTCCCATCGACTGAAGCCACATGTTCAAGGCGACTTCTTCAACGTGGATCTGCGCCTTTACTTTCTGGAGAACCGATTGCCCGTAGAATTGCCCTTGGACATGATTGATCTTAGTGTTCCCCCAGATAGAATCTCCCGTAGGCAAGGGGGAGGGGCCGACCCTAATCGGAATACCGTTCGCCAGAGTAATGATGGTCCGAATAGGTTCCGACCCCTTATGCAACCGACCGCGTGAATCCGTATAATCAACATTCGTGCGAAACATACACTCGCATTCAAGAATCAACACACCGTCTGGTGCCAACCGGGAATCCGAGGTCCACCCAAGACGTTGACGTTGATCGGTTCGCTCGTACATGTCTCCCATCGCAACACGTAACCCCTCAATTGCAGACTCTTCGAGTGAAGTCTTCATGTCTTTCAGTTCGATAATCTTGTCAACGTCCGTATATGGCCCGTTGGGTGCCTCCAGAGCCTTCAGATCGCTGAAACTCTGCCATGACAAGTGAACCTGGGGGTACAAATCATCTGCCCAAACCTTGTGTGGATGCGGGAAATGGTCGAAAATGAAGATCGACACCGCCACTGGTCCCCGATAAGACGGGACACTCTCAAAATCAGGAACATTGTTCAGTCTTTGCTTGTCAAAACGCGGGACTTTGACGTATCGAGTTTCCCACATCAGCTTATTGGGCGTTGAACCATAGATTGCAGCCCCGGTAACAGCCTGTTCGACTACCGGCCACCACCCCATCGTCGGCGTGAAGTTCTCAAAGTTGTATTGTATGAGTCTTTGAGCAATATCCGCACCATTTTGATCCGTTACTTCATTCGGCAAGGCCGAAACCAGTGGATTCACCTTCTCAATCATTGTCATTAGGTCCGAAACAAAAGTGTCAATGATCTCTGGTGCCCTACCCGATGGGATATTAGACCGTTTCCGGCTTGTTTTCCGTAGTTTTACTGGTTGATTCGTGTATCGATCAAAGAAGTCCGACTGATTCCGCCTCAGTCTCTCGTAGTGACTGGCAGATTGTGACAAACACCAGAATACTGTCTGCGTGGCGCGTTCTTTAATCCCTCGGGAATGCCACGGATCTCCCGGTTCACCCTGATATATTGGGCGCTGGTCAATAGTTACCAATTCTTCAGACATCGCAACTCCCCCAGTCTTCCTCTGGTTGCGGTGTCAACCTGATTGTTACTGTTCCTGTATTGGAATTAAAATTAATGCTTAACTCTCGCACATCAATCAGTTCACGCTCATTCCGTGGAATAACAATTTCTCCGCCATTCATATTGACCATAACACCAAGGCATGTGACCAGATTATCAACGTCAAGTGGATATTTCACCACGCTACCCCATATTCATCTTCAACAACCTCACTAAGTACAACTCCCCCCCCACCATAACCTACGTATTCAACACCTGGGGATGTCAACAAATATCGTACAGCATCACAAAAATCGTCGTCAACCTTGCGAATCCGGGGTCGATGGTCATTCTGCTGGGTCTGCTTCTGAGGGATACACTGATAGGATGCCATCTGCTGCCAAGTCTCTGGAACGTCGTGCGAAAACGTCAAAAGCGGCCTTTTGATCGTCTCATTACTCCGAAGATACTTCTTCACTTCATCAATCCCAAACCACGCAACGCGATCCTTACGAGCCGGAATCAGGGGGACATCCTCATACCCAACTTCTTTTAGGGCAGTTCGTAACTCGCGTTCAAGGTTGTAGGGTTCGTCTAACTTGTTGGTGGCAACACGGTTATTCCAGTTCCAGTTGGGATCAAAACAGAATCCATGTATCCGTTCATCCCGCGACTTGTCACGAATAGCCCAAGCCAACTCCTTCATCGTCTGTGTCTGCGTATCCCGGCCAATCGAAGCCTCGCGGAATACGTGGAATTGGCGTCCAGGGCCCACGGCCCCCCAAATAACCGCGTGAGCCTTCTGAATGCCGGGGTCTATCGACACGTAAATCGGCCAATCCGGTTGAACCCCAATGTCTTTCGCCTCTCGCTTGTGAATCGACGAGTGCAACATCTCGTAAATCAATCCGCCAATAGCGACAAAATCACCATACAACACAACCCGCAATATCCGTTCGTCGAAATCGTAGTCCTTCTTAATCCGCTCAATCGCACCCTTCGGCAAATACTTGTTCTCAATCGTCGGGAATTGGTACGCCTGAGTGTCTGGATCGCCATTATGAGCCTTGTCGTACCAATCATATTCCCATGTAATCCCATCCTCGGGACACCCGGACGCAAATCCCAGCCCATCAAAGTCGATCAAACGGTTATTACACTGCTTGCGAAAATACTTCGGTGCCTTGTGCGACTCGTCCAACAGGTACCCATGCAACGGACGGCCAGCACCCTTACCCTCTTCCTGGTCATACGACATCGCCTCAATCCACGACCCATTCTTCCACCGCAACTGGTGCGTCTGAGTGCTGTAATTGAACCGATCCCCCTCCAGCGTGTCTCGTGGGCAAATCTTCCGCAACCACTCGATCAACACCTTCAGGACATGCTCCTGCATACCCGGTCCAGCAACGCGCCAATACTGCGGTGTTTTGATCGAATGTAAAAACGACGGTGTCCATGTAGCCCAGGACGTACCAAAATCAAGGCCCATGCACCGCCAAACTATATCAACCAAATTCGTAAGCGTCTTGCCGCTACGCACTCCACCGTGTGACAATCGCCGGTGCGCCACAGACTCATGGAACGCCAACTGGTAAGACTGCGGCCTATAAAACCGAAGGAACTCCTCCTCCCGCCAACGCCGCAATTCCTGTTCAAATAGATACTTCTCTAAATCTTCAGGAGTAGCTTGCTGGATCGCTGATGTCTGACCCTCCATCGCCCTCCTTAACCACATTCCCCATATCGTCTATCACAATTCCAACCCGCGCACCCAAGTCCCGTGGTGACATCACCTTGGAATTCGTGCGGAAATCGTTGACCACCTGTAAATACACAGCCGGGACATTACCCTCCTTGACGCCCTTCTCCTTGAACTCCCAACCGTGGACTTCTTTCAGATACCGCAACACAAACTCTTTGGCCTTGTAGTCGGGTGTCGTAACTTCGTTGCGGACCCAAGCCTTCTTCTCCTCGTCCCACTCCGGCTTCCAAGTTGTTGAACTTGCTTCCGACAATTCCTTCAACTGCGCTGCCACAAACTCTGGTCCCAACCCATGCTGCAATAACACCGCCGATAAGTGATCTGAGCGCGTTGCCGTAGGCGCAACCGCATCTATGACGTTGATGACCTTCTTCGTCTCCTCGGAGGGCACAACCTCAGACATCGGGATCACCTTGAAGGGAACGTCAGTCATCCAACTTCTGCTTTCCCCACACCTTCACCCGCTAAGCCTCTTCCTCTTCTGGTGTTACTATCAACTATTTTCATCACGCACCGCCCTTCTCGCCGGTCAACGCACGGCGGTAGGCGCGAACCTTATCGTTCAAATTCAACGAAGACTCTCCCGCCTCTTCTGCCGCCTCAATAACAATTCCAGTCACCGTATACCAATCTATCGCCGCCTCAACCAGCGCGTCGCGGGCCGTGGCTATTGACTTACACTCAGATAATGGATGGCCGAACGGCTCACCACAAATACACTCCGCCTTCGACGAACGGCCTATGACCTCAGACACGGGTTGCCCCGGAGGCTCAGCCCCACCCTCAAGGCTATCAAATATCCCCGCGCAATGAGTCGCCCTGCTCATGTCAGATGGAACTATGCTCATTCCCATGTCGTGACGTGCAGCTATCTTGTCCCGCTCAAGGCTCTTGGTGTAGGTGGTCCATGCATCGTCAAGACGCCACGCCGACTCAACCCACAAGCGTGAACCCGGCGGTGACGCATGACACGTTTCGGAG
>Ga0307377_10004294_pt1 | contig 15633 bp, 15 predicted proteins | sample TR3MG_FD_202535 | JGI IMG/M metagenome (GOLD analysis project Ga0307377, IMG submission 202535) | Soil microbial communities from Risofladan, Vaasa, Finland - TR-3 | ecosystem: Environmental > Terrestrial > Soil > Coastal area > Acid sulfate soil | place: Finland: Risofladan, Vaasa | collected... | reverse complement strand
CTATCGCGGTAACGTGTATGTCGGTGTCAGAGGCGTTGGCGATTCGAGTTGCCTTCGACAACATCGCGGCGAAGATCAAGCTGTCGCCGTACTTCAATGAGAGGTTCCAGTTCAGGGCGACCAAGAAGGAACTTAGGTTCCCGAGCAACATCTGGGTGGCGGCACGCGCGGCCACGGACTCAGGCGCGCTGGGTCTGAACACCTTCGCGGCGTTCATCGACGAAGCCAACTTCTACGGTCGGTATTACGACCAGGGAACAACGGGGCGTGTGGGGCCGCCTGTGGACATGGCGGAGCGCGTCTATTCAATCATCCGGCGCCGTATCAAGTCGCGTTTCGATCGCGGCGGTAAATTGCCAGGCATTTTGTTCGTGGCGTCGTCCAAGACAACACGAGGAGATTTCACAGAGCGGAAGCTGATTGAGTACGTGAATGATCCTCACGTGTTCGCCATCGACTACTCAAACTGGGAAGTGAAGCCCGAGGTCTTCTACGACAGCAAGAAGTTCTGGGTGCTGGTAGGCAACGAGGCGGTGCCGTCGCGCATCTTGTTGGAGGGCGAGGAGAAGGAGTTTCAAGACAACCTTCCTGAGAACATCGTACTCATCGACGTTCCTGAAGACTTCCGTGCGGACTTCGAGTCAGACATCGAGGGCAGTATCCGCGACCTGGCCGGGCTCAGCACCGTGGCGATCAACCCGTTCATTCAGCGACGGGAGAAGATTCGTGAGGCTATTGATCCTACACTAGCGCACCCGTTCACAACGATTCTGCTGGACCCTTCGCGCCCCGGAAAGTTCCTTTGGGACAAAATGGTTTCGCAGCGTGTGGAGCGCCTATCAGGCACGCAGGATGAGCTAGTGCAGAGGCCCATTCTAAATCCGCTGGCCTTTCGTTACGTGCATCTCGATTTGTCGCTGCGCGGCGACGCTACTGGGTTCTGCATGGCGCACATCGGCGGCTGGAAGGACGTGGCGCGTCGTGCTGTAGACGGGCGGCAGTTCTTGGAGCGAGCGCCGGTATACGTCATAGATTTGATGTTGAAGATCGTCCCGCCCGCAGGCGGAGAGATCATCTTGGCCGACGTTCGGCATCTGGTGTACGACCTGACGGCCCACGGGTATTCCATTCGGCGCATCACGATGGACAGTTGGAACTCGGCGGACAGCATTCAGCAGTTCAAGAGCCAGGGGTACAACTCGGAGCTGTTGTCTTTGGACATTTCGCCTGAGCCCTACGATTCGCTTAAGACGGCGCTCTACGAGGGGCGCGTCCGGCTCTACAATTACGAGCCTGTGATTCAGCAGCTTGAGCTTCTTCAGGAGGATCGCAGGTCCAAGAAACGCAAGATCGACCACCCAGCCAAAGGCGAGAAAGACGTTTCGGATGCTCTGGCCGGGGTGTGCTTTTCCCTCCAGAAGCACTTGGTTTCCGAGCCGTTGCCCATGCTAACCACGCAGCCCCTGAGTCACGATCCCTGGATGGACGTCGTTCGACCACCCTCTCCAGGCTTGCAAAGTTCGACCGGTGCTGTTTCAACTCTGGCAGGCGTTACGGCGAACAAGGGTTCTGGCATACTGCCCCCGTTCCTTGGCGGAGGCTTCGACTCTGAGAGCTAGGTGATCCTGTGGGTTTCTTCAGCGACGTTGCCAAAAAGATCACGGATATTTGGACTGGGGACAAGAACGTCCAAGTCTCCAAGCTGGCCGTAGGCAATCTTGCGGCGCGGGGGCTCTCCAGTGGGGGCGGGTTCTCGTATGGGCAGGGCTACGCGGACACCGCGTTCGTCCCGATGCTCGAACAGGATTTGATGTCCCGTTACGCTGACTACGAGGAGATGAATCAATACCCGGAACTTGCCAGCGCGTTGGACATCTTTGCGGACGACGCCACGCAGGTTGACTCGCAGCTAAACAAGACTGTGTGGGTCACAGCTAAGAACGAGAATGTCCAGAAGATGCTCATGGACATGCTGCATAAGCGGCTTCGCATCGACGAAGAAATTTGGGAAATCGCCCGCACTTTAGTCATGTACGGCAACGACTTCGAGGAGCTATTGATCACCAACGAGGGCGTTGTCGGGTTGAACTTCCTACCGACGCCTTCGGTGCGTCGCATCGAAGATTGCTACGGCGCGTTGCTGGGCTTCATCCAGACGTACACGGGTAAGATCGGTTTCGGACAGGACGACTTCGAGCTTCTGCTGGCTCAGCGGGACAAGTATCGACGGGAAGCCTGCAACGACGGTCCAATAATGAACGCTCCCGAAGAAACAGCCTTCGAGGACTGGGAGGTTGTTCACTTTCGGTTGCGCGGCGCGGTGCGTCGAAGTTCCTACGGGTTTAGCGTTTTGGAGTCGGCGCGGTGGATCTTCAAGCGTCTCAAGATGCTGGAGGATTCCGCCATTCTGTTCCGTCTCCAGAAGGCCATCGAACGCTACGCCTTCTACGTGGACGTTGGGGATCTCCCTCCCGCCGAGGCGTTGGCCTATGTGAACCGGGTACGGCAACAATACCGTAAGAAGCGGTTTGTGAACCCTACGACGGGTAAGTTGGAGCTGTCGTTTGATTCGGCGGCGCCGGATGAGGATTTCTTCGTGCCTGCGCGCGAGGGCCGGGATTCCACTCGGATCGATGTTGTGTCCGCCCCTCAGTGGCAGCACATGGACGACATCGAGTATTTCCGCGACAAGCTGTTCTCAGCGATCAAGGTTCCTAAGTCATACCTGGGACAAGAGCAGGACGTGAACAGGGCCACATTGTCGGCTCAGGATGTTCAGTTCGCACGGTCAGTTCTCCGTGTGCAGCGGTGCCTCAAGACGGGGTTGGATCAGGTGTGTCGGGTACACCTAGCGGCGTTGGGAAACGATCCCTTAAAGGTGGACTACAGCCTACACATGACGGTCCCGAGCGCCATCTTCGAGCTGGCTCAGATCGAGGTCCGAAACGCCCGCGCGGACCTGGCTGGCCGCATGAACGAGTTCGTGTCTTTGCGCTGGATGTTGCAGAATATATTCGGGTTTTCGGACCAGGAGATCGAGACAGTGATGGCGGAGCGTGGGGGCGACGTGATGCGTGCTTCTGCGGCGCAGGCGGAGGCCGACAAGGTGGCGGCTTCCATCGCTCCTGAAGTAGAAGGTTTGGAGTTGACCCCTGCCAAGAGTCTTCAGCAGCTTTCTGAGAATGTGCGGACGCGTTCGCGTGAGAAGGGCTACCAAGGCGGGATCACAAAGCGCGAGTTAGATCGTGGGGATCGTGAGGCGGAGAAGCGCGCGGCGGATAAGATCGAGCAGCTTCTTCGTAGCGATCGGGATCTCTCTAAGCGACTTCGTCGTGTTCAGGCGATGCTGGAAGACATCCGAGATATCGAGTCTCGTAGGCTCGCAGCGTAGATAACAGTTGACAGCGTTCGGCGGTAACTGTAGTTTTTCGCGTGCGATGTTGTTAGATCCTGTGATCACCGTTTCCGAGCGCGCTCGCCTACTGGGCGGATCGCAGGAAAGCGTGCGTCTGGTGCTCGAAGCACTTGTAACGCGAACAGGATCTGAGCGTACCGGCGTGGACGCTCCTCACGTGCTTGCTGCCACGTTTGGCGATCACGTGATCGTGGAAGCCGCACAGCAGTTCTACAAGATCCCCGTTTTCCGTGACAGCCTTGGCTACGTGCTGGGTAAGTCGGAACCGCTATTCGTTCAGCGTGTGTCGCGTAAGCAGGTCGTCGAGGAAACGCTTTACGGCGTCGTCGATGCTCTGCTCACCGGAAGCGTGGACGAAGCTGTTGTGTCGGCCATGCAGCTCATGCCTTGTCTCGGTGAAGCCAAGGAACTGCTCGCCTACGCGGACACCGCCAAGCGTGTGGAGTCGCTTCTCGATCGGGACTGTCCTTGGAAGGCTGTCGTGGTCGAGAACGCTGTGAAGGCTGGCGCGGTTGTGCCGGACGGCGCGGCGCGCTTCGGCAAACTCTATGATGGCTCGTTGAACCCTTCAGAGATCGCAGGCTTCGACGAACTTGTTCGCACGGAGTTCGGAGAGCAGGTTGCAGAGCTGGATACGCTTTGGCATACCGTCTCCTCGCTGGAGAGCATCCTGAAGCTGCTGCCTGATGACAAGGCCGCCGCGTACACAAATCTCGTTGAGGATTACAAGCGTGATCTCCACGAGGTTCGGGACGTCCTCAAGACAGTCCAACACCAAGTTCAAGACGCCGCAGTTCTCGGTCGCGTGAGCGACGGGGTGGCTGGCGTGCTCCCGAAGCACAGAGCATTATGCTCCCACCTTCAACTTCAGCTTTCGCATTGATCACAAGCCGCGCGTAGGAGAAACACATGGCACGATTGACCACTCTCGCTGAAGATATGGAAGCTATCGGACTGTTGCCGAAGCGTGAGCCGAAGCCGGTTGTCCGGTTGGTGGAAGCCAAGAAGACGGCGAAGGTCGAGTGCGACGACGACGAGGAGGACGACGACGACGACGACGACGACATGGTGTCGGATGATGACGACACCGAAGAAGGCGTCGAGGGCGATGACGATGACGAGGTTGTTGACGAGGCTCGCCGGATCGCCAAGCGTTTGCAGCGCACCAAGAGTGGCGCGTACCGCTTGACTCGCACCAAGCGCGCCAGTGCCTCCACCAAGCGCGCGGGCAAGAAGCGCGCTCGTTCGGCGGCGGGCAAGAAGTCGCTGCGTCTGCGCAAGCGTCGCATGAAGACCTCCAAGTACAAGCGTTTCGCAACGAAGCTCGCGGCTAAGCATGGCGAGAGCTTGGGCGGTATGGGCCGTGTGGCGAACCTGCTGGACGACGTGCAACGCGTCCTGAAGAACACCACTACGGAAGGCGTTTCGGAGGACAGCCGCAAGAAGATTGCGCATGCGTTTGCCCAGCTCGCGCTGACGGCGGACACCTTGGCCACCAAGTTCGAGTCGCTGAAGAACGCCGACTTGGACGAGGTTCGTGAGGAACTGCTTGCGGATCTGCGCGAGATGGCGAGCGACTACGGCGAAGCTGCGATCCAGATCCGGGACGGCCAGCTCCAAGAGTCCGAGGAGAATCTGTCAGAGGCGTTCGAGGAAGACGTTCGGGATCTTCTGGGTCTGCTCGAAGTCTACGATGACTGCACGTCGGGAAAAGGCTGAGCCTCGCAGAAGCACCGCGCCTGCGAAAGACGGCCTATAGAAGTGGGCGCCTAGAGCTAGTCGGTTACGAAGGAAACACCGCTAAACGCAAGACACGTAAATCCCCGAAGAAGAAGACTCGTTCTTTTATTCAGGGTACTCCTTTCAAGAGCAAGATTAGCTGGCGAAGGTACTAATGAATCCCACCACGAACACAGAGCGCGTCGTAGTCCGCCCCCAAGAGTTGACGGATTTCCGTCCGATCACCCTTCAGGTGGTGGAGTCCACGGACGGCAGCGGCAAGGTGCGTGTCCGTGGGGAGTTCGCTCGGTGCGACTCGGCTACCATGAACGGGCGTGTCTACTCACGGTCGCTTTTCGAGCGCGAAGTTGGTCGCATGGCCAAGGACTTGGGAGCACGTAAGGTTTTTGGCGAGTTGGACCATCCCACAGATGGCCGCACGCTGTTGACCCGTGTGTCACACGTCATTACAGGTCTGGAAGTTCAGGAAGACGGCACGGTTATCGGTGAGGCCGACATCCTGGACACGTCTCGTGGGCAAGACCTGAAGGCGTTGCTCAAGAGCGGGTGTTCGGTGGGCGTGTCGTCGCGTGGCACGGGTTCGACCCGGACGCTCAAGGACGGCAAGGAGGAAGTCCAAGAGGACTACCGCCTGATGACGTTCGACTTCGTTGCTGAGCCTGCCGATCAGACGGCGTACCCGAAGACCTTTTTCGAGTCGTTCAGCGGGGTTGTTCCCGAGGGCATGACGGCGGATCAGGCCATCCAAGAGATGCGTGAAACCACGGCGGCGAAGGTGGAGAGCCAACTGCGCCAGGAGTTCGCGGCGAAGCTCCCGATCTTGTTCGAGAAGCTGAAGGCCAATCTCCGTGCCGAGGTCGAGGCTGAGCTTCTGGCAGATCCGTCCACCGCCGGGGCCAAGCTGGCGCTGGAACAGGTGAAGGCGGCGCTGCGCCCGTTCGTGCTGCCTGCGGACGTGGAGACAGTGCTGGCTGAGCGTGATTCTGAGCTGGTGCGCTTGCGCAACGCGGTGGCGTCACGCGACCTGAAGATCCGAGAGCTGGAAGACGACGGCACCAAGCTGGAGTCGCTGGCGCGCGTTACCGGGTTCAAGTATTTCGTTGAGCGCGCTCTGCGCGGCGACGAGGACACCGAGGTCATCCTCGCGGCCCTTGGTGATATGTCGGAGTACACCTCTTTGGATGCCCTGAAGGGTCGCCTGGAGAGCGTGCAGACGGAACTGGCTGCGAAGAAGCAGCAGGCTGTCGAAGAAGCCGCCGTGAAGGCTGCCGATCGCGCAGCGAAGGACGAGGCCGCTCGTAAGGTTCTGGAGCAGGCCGAGGCTGAGAAGGCTTCGTTGCGTCAGCAGCTTGAAGCAGCGAAGGCTGAAGTCACAGCGGCTCACACCAAGAGTTTGACCGAGGCGCGCGAACAGGAAGCTGTTGTATCGCAGCAGTTGGTTGAGGAGCGTGAAGCTCGCAAGGCGTCTGAGTCGGCGTTGTCAGATCGTGTGGATGATCTCCAAGAGGCGTTGGCCAAGGCCGTCGCGGCGAACAAGATCCAGGCGCTCAACTCGCATCTTGAACGAAAGATTGCTGGGCACCCGCAATCCAGCGAGATTCGTATTGCGCTGAACGACACGATCACTGAGGATACGACTCGCGCAGAACTCGATGAGGCCATCGAGTCTTTCCCTGTCTCCGTTGTGAACGAAGACGCGGACAATGTCCGAAGCCGTGTGCGTCGTTTGACGCGCGGCGGTCGTCAGCCTGGTGCGACGATCGAGGAACAAAAAGGTACTCCCATGACCAAGGGTGGTGATGGGGACGATAGTGATTATCTCGGGTTGGGTGCGGACGTAGGTACGATCCGTAAACTGTCTGGGCTAAGCCGATAATTTCTGGAGGAACTGATGACCGAAGTAGCGTCTCGTCAACTGTCGGAGGACGGTGGTTCTCGCACCATCATGGACGAGGGCTATGTTCAGGCTCTCGACCACAAGTGGGGCAAGTTGCTGGAGGGTATCCCCTCTCGCACACCGATCGAGCGTCATGCTCGTAACGTAACAGCCATGCTGTTCGAGAATCAGGCCAAGCACCTGAAGGGGCTTACCGAGGAAACTCGTCAGCTCAACGTGGGATCGTTCACGAAGTTCATCTTCCCGATCCTTCGCCGCGTGTTCCCGAACCTGATCGCCAACGAGATCGTGTCGGTTCAGCCGATGACTGGCCCAGTGGGCGCGGTCTTCTACCTGGACTACATCTACTCGACCACGAAGGGTCCGACCGCTGCGGGCAACGTGATGCCCAAGGACTTCGACAAGGACTACACGTCGGAGTTCGTCAACGGTGAAATGCTCGCGACCGGCAACGGTGCGGACTTCGGCGGTGCCGGTGCGGCGCTCAACTCGAATCTGTCGTTCACGCCTGTGCGTCCTCTGGACAGCTCGCGTGGCTTCAGCGTCGTCGTCAAGGAACTGAACCCGACCACGGGTGCGGTCATCCAGACCGGTACTGACGACGGCGTCGGCGGCTGGACCGGTGCCGTGGCATCAGGAACGGTCAACTACTCGAACGGTTCGATCTCGGGCTTCAAGTTCACGGTCGCTCCGTTGCTTGGCAGTCAGCTCAAGGCGTTCTACTTCTACGACGGTGAAATGAACACCAAGCTCCCCACGCTGAGCTTGGACGTCAAGAAGAAGCTCATCGAAGCGATTCCGCGTCGCCTCAAGGCCCTGTGGTCGTCGGAAGCGGCGGAAGACCTTCGCGCGCTGCACGGTGTGGACGCCGAGAGCGAGATGGTCGCAACGGCTGCCAACGAGATCGCGCTCGAAATCGACCGCGAAATCATCCAGGAGCTTTTCCAGCTCTCGACCGGCACCACGGCGTCGTTCGACCGCATCCCGCCTGCTGGCATCAACGAGTTGGATCACCTTCGCGGCCTGCTCACGCAGATCAGCACCGTGTCCAACCTGATTCACAAGAAGACGCTTCGTGCGCCTGCGAACTGGATCGTCACCAGCCCCGAGGTGTCGGCGCTCCTGGCGCAGTTCACCACGCACGGCGACTTCCGAGCATCCTACGTCTCGGGACCGGAGAGCCCCTATGGACCGGCAGACATGCCGCGCCAGATGACCCAGCACGGCCAGTTTGGCATCTACAAGGTGGGAACCTTGCAGAACAAGTGGCAGGTCTACGAGGATCCGTTCTTCGCTCGCGACCAGATGCTGATCGGCCTCAAGGGCTCGACGTACCTGGACTCGGGCTACGCATGGGCTCCGTACATCCCGCTCCAGATCACGGCGACGTTCTTGGACCCGAACGATCTGAGCTTCCGCAAGGCGATGCGCACCCGCTACGGCAAGGCTCCGCTGCGGCCTGAATACTACGGTCAGGTCCGCGTGAACAACCTGTAATCCGCAGGTTGGCGATACACAAAAGGGCGGCCTTCGGGTCGCCCTTTTGCTTTTTCGCTTGTGGATGTATAGGTTGGCGAACGTAGGACCGCACGGTCCCAGGAGCAGCCGATGTCTAAAGCATTAGAGATGGAAAAAATGTTGGCGGGGATCGATGGAGCGTTTCTTCCGCGCCCGCGCGAGCTGCACGAGCATGTGCTCCCCGATGCAACACGAGGGTTACCAACGGCTCCCGATCTTGTTACACTTCGAGAGCACGTGACTCAGGCACTGGGCGACCTTGCTGTGACACAGAAGCGCCTTGAAAACTTGTTGGTCTTTCTGAAGGAGTGAAGAAGATGGCGTATCAGTTACCCAAAGGCGTGAGCAGTATGATGCTCCCCGGTGTTGGTATCGTGTCAGCCGGGCAGACAATCGAAGGCGCCTTCGGGCATCTCGTCGGCCTGGGGATCCTGGTGGAAGTTCCAAGCGTGAAAGCGGCGGTGACTGTGCCCGCTCCCGCGCCTGTAAAGCCCGCTCCCGCGCCTGTGGTCGCGCCTGCGGTCGAGATCGAACCGGAGCCTGAGTCGGTACTGGTTGAGGAGCTTCCTGAAGAACCCGTGCTTACGGACACGAGCAGCACGGCGCAGGCCGAGGTTGTTGTAGATCCACACCCGTTTGAAGACCTGCCTCCCGTTCGCGCTCCGGGCAAGGGGAAGCCGCAGGGCAGGAGAAAGTAGTCTGTGCCAGCGCCTGCCGTAGTTCGTCAGTTGATGAACGAGGAGCAGCTCATAGCGTGGATTCTGCGCTATCTGGGTGCTCCGTTCGTGAAGGTCGAGCTGACTGAAGACCACATCACGGATGCCATCGAGGAAGGCCGAAGGTGGTTCACTGCGAAGAAGGGGCAGCACAAACTCCTTTTCTTCGAGGTTGTCCGTGGGGAGAGTGTGTACACGCTACCACCTGACGTCGAAGTGGTAGTCAACGTCGCTTTCTCGTCAAACGCGCTGGCTTCGCTAACGTCGGTCCTATCGGCAGGCATAGGGCCTGGTTTCGGTGGTGTGGACATCTACGGCGGACTGGTGGTGTCCGGGTCTGGCAGCATCGTCCCGTCGTTTGGTTCTGTAACGGGGCCGTTGTCTGAGTGGACTCAGTCCATGCAGTATTTGGAGATGTTTGGGCGTGTGTTCAGCGCGGAGTTGGACTGGCGCCAAGATCACCGAGAGCTTCGGTTGTTTCCTCCGAATGGGTATCCGAGTGGCCTTGTCTGTTTGGAGTATAAGACCAATACATTCACCATCGAGCAGCTCTCGGACAGAGATCACGATTTGGTGAAGCGGTACTCGCTGATGGCGTGCAAGAAGCGTTTGGGCCGTATTCGATCCAAGTACCCAGGCGGGTTCCCGACCGCGCAAGGTAGCGTGGATTTGGACGGCGGGACGCTGCTGGAAGAAGCGCGTGCAGAAGAAGAAATCCTGACCACCGAAATCTACGAGCACGGTTTTCCGATGGGCTTTACGTTGGGCTAGGCGGGACGGTAGCGCATGGCAGACGATAGTAAGATCAGACCGGTGGTGCATCCCAGTCCGGTCGCTCCCGCGTTCGACGGCGAGTTCCGTCTCGGTGACCAAGAGCGTTTCCTGTTCGATTGCGTTGCTTCTGAGGTAAACCGTATCGCTGGAACTGAAGTGGATCTGTACCTGCTCAACAAGGGCAAGTCGAAACGCGATGCCTTGTACGATGAAATGCTCAAGGAATCGTGGGACGGCCCGTTCCGGCTGAACATCTACGTGGAGTGGCCTGCGCCGTTACCTGAGCCACGCCAAGAAGGATTCCGCGAGTCGTGGACCAGTTCCATCTGGATTGCTCGCGTGGATCTCGATAGAGTGAAGGCGCGCTCGCCGTACTACGGGGACGTGCTGCACTTCTGGAAGATGCCGTACTTTGACCACGCCTCGACCACATACGACGTCGGAAAAAATCCGAAAGGCTACTTTTTTACGATCACTTCGGTTGAGGATGACGGGCATCTGTTCGACAATGCCGCGTTCGTAGGGTTCAAATGTTCCATTGCCCGCAACAGTGAATTCACACCAGAGCGTCGGCTGACAAACACGTAGGAGAAGGTCCATGAAGAATCGTAATAGGTTGTTGGAGATCATCGCAGAAGCTGCCGGGTCCGAGGATGAATACGATCCCAAGATGATGATCTACATCGTCGCGGCGGCCAAAGAGTCCGGCGTTGATCTCACCGACAAGGAGTCGGTCGGAGCGTTCTTGGATTCTCTCAAGGCGTTGATCACGCGCGACAAGTCTTCGCTCATGGCGGCGCTGCGCAAGTACGCCAAGAAGGATTCTAAGCAGCTCGGCAAGCTCGCCCTGAAGGCGTGATTAGGAGGCTGACGTGAACCCAGAGGACGTAGTAGCGGAGATTGCTCAGGGCGTTAGCCCGGTGTGTGCTACTTGTACTCAGTATTGGCGAGGGCGCGAGCAAGGGTTGCCGCGTCCACGATGCGCGACGCTTGTGCGTTGTGGATCACCAATCGCAGGGGACACGTTCAGTCAGTACGACGGCATCATCTCGGACTTCACGCGATGGTGTTTTGTCTGTGCGTCTGATTCGGATTTCGCTGTTCAGGTTCGAGACGAAGATCGTTTGGTCGGCGTGTGCAAAGGGCACGTTCGTCTGCTCAACGAGCTGGAAGCATGCGACGTTGGTGCGCAGTCCGGCATCCTGCGTGTGGTCACGGGGGAGGGGCGGTTGCCGTTGCTCCAGTTGCTACCCAAGCCGAAGAAGGGCTTGTTTCAGGCCATCGCGGAATCGGAAGCTGAGTTCATGGCCGAGGAACAACGCTAGGTGGTGATTCGGGTCACCAGTGACCTGGATCCGGCGCTGCGGTACTTCAATCAGCTTGAGGAACGCTTTGCCGCGTTAGGCGCGTTCCTCACGCACGGGAGCGCGCAATACGTTCGAGACGCGGTGGCCGAAGGGCAGTCAGGGGACCGCGACGGCGAGCAAATGCGGCAGGCGTTGGTCGTAGCTCGGATTATGGGACCGGAGCTGAACGACGCTAACAAGCTGCCTAAAGCGCACGCGGTGTGGCTCGACACAGAACGCGTGCCTAAAGCCAAGCTCCGTGAGCTGGGGCCGCAGGACATTCTGTACGTCCGGGCGAAGACACGGAGAGCTGTTCGGGTTGCTCCCGAAATCGAGATTTTGATGAGGTTTAGCCCGTGGACGCCCGATCTCCTTCCGTTTTTCCCGTCGAAGCGCCAAGCGGTCCTGGTGTATCGAAAGGTGAACAGGGAAGAAGTGGACGGCGTTCGAGACGCGAGACTCAAGGATGCTCCCCAGTGGAGGGCTGCCCTGGACTCAGCGGGTATACCTACGGCCAAACCGAGGGCTGTTCCTCTCAAGGTGGAGGTTACACCAGATTTGGTGTTTTACGCGGCCCGTCAAGAATTTGGCGGCGGTAAGCGGAGAGCGTCGAAACTGTGGCGCAAAGCAGTAAGACGCTTGGTAGGATCTGGCGTTTCGTCTATGATGCGTCGTCCTGGTGTGGACAAGTTGCTGGGTGATCCGAAGGATGGTAGCTGGAGGAAGCTGGCAAAGATCAGCGTTCCGCGTAGGATCACAGAGCAGCAGGTTTTAGGTTTTGACCTGTTTCAGAAACGACTTACAGGTTAGTAGGAGGCCGTCATGGATGAGCGCGTTGTTGCCGGGTTGTCAAAGGTTCGCAAGGCCCTGAACGAGACGTTGGATAGCGAAGCTGGCGGCGAAGCCGGTGATCTTGGAGCCGCCAATCTCTCGGTTGCGGCAGAGCGCGTTGACGCTTTCCTCACGGACGTTGTTGAGTCCCTGATGGCTGAGTACGAGATCGACGAGGAAGAAGCCTTCGACTTCGTCGTGAGCATCGCGGACGCCATGGCCGAGTCCGGGGAAATGCCCGAGATGCCCGCCGAAGACGACGAGGATGACCTTCAGTCGGAGTGGCTTGGGGCGGCTACCACGTCTGGCTTTGCGTCGGTCGTGCTGGAAATAGCGGCGGAATCCGCCGAGGAGTGAAGTGCCTCCGCTGACTCCAGCGCAGATCGCTTTCCAGGAACGGTATTGCGGTAAGGCGCGGAACGGTGAAGTCCACCTACGCGATTTCGATCGCGGGGTGGTCGAGACGTTTGGTGGGCAGATAGTCCACGCCGAAGACTGCGAGTGGAACGGCAACTATTTCCTGCTGAACGTCCCCGGAATCACGCCGCCCCCTGGCATGCCTGGGGTGCCCGTGAATTTCGCGTTCCCCGAGGACACGAACGACGTTTTCATATTCCCGTCTGTGGTCATCGTCCGGGACGACATCTCCCCGGCCACGAACAGGTTCCATCCGGGAGCCAATCAGTACCGCGTACCGGCGAACGGCGCCCTACTTGTGCAAGCACAGTGGGGTAACAAAACCGCGATCGGGTACAACAAGATGGCCGAGCGGGGAGCAGCTATCCCCTACGACATCTCGTACACGATCTACATCTACGCGTACCGGCGCGGAGACACGCCTGGTGCTGGACAGGGCATCAAATCCAACGCCAATGCCCTACTTGAGCATGTGCTGCGCTGGTACCAGCCGTATACAGCGATCGATGTTTATGACAGCGTGGGCGATCGTCGCGTGTACTTCGCCAACACTGAGTCGGCGTCGTCGCTGGACGAGGCAGCCAACATTGGAGAACGCATCATCGGTTGGACTGTCTCGATGACTGTCGAAGCAGAGCTGGATCTGACACCGGAATTGTCGCACCCGACCGCAACTTCGCTGGATATGACCTTGGTGAAGAAGTAAAAGGAACTTTGATCAATGGGACGCTTCTTCAATAAGACTCGAACACCCTTTTCGGCAACGACCACCAAAGGTCATGCGATCACGTTCCCTCCGCGCGGGTGGGCCTACGTGCCGATCAACGAGGAATCGTCGCAGGCGATTCAGAACTACGTGCGCAAGGGTATGTTGGCGCGAGCTGACGCTCCCGAAGACGCCGTGCTGATGGCCGCAGCGTCAGCGCCTGCGCTTCCGGCTCTTGCTCCGAAGCCTGTGCTCGCAGCTCCGATCGTTGCGGCGATCGTTGTTCCGACCGCTCCTGAGCCTGCGCCTGTGGAAGATCCGGTAGCTGTCGAAGACTCCATCACAAGCGCCGTAAGTCAAGAAGTTTCTGATCCTTCCGAGGAATCTGTTGCATTGGACGACCCTAGTGTTGCAGACTCTCTACCGCGCAAGCCTCGCAGGAGATAGTCCGGTTCTTGAAGGCATGGCGGAGGTTTGTTGTGCCCTACGTAGGAGATAACGGTCATGGCTGAGTTGCTTTCTCCTGGGGTGTTCATCGAAGAAGTCCCGTCCCCCGTAACAACGGTCACGGGCGTCTCAACGTCTACGCTTGGTGTTGCTGGGTACGCTCCGCGCGGCCCGACAGATCAAGCGGAGTTTGTGACTTCGTTCGAGCAATACACCCGCGTTTTTGGTGAGATCGTTCGAGAGTCGCTGTTGGGTATGAGCGTTGCCGCGTTCTTTGCGAACGGCGGTCGCCGTACCTACGTGGTGCGTGTCGCTCCTGCCGATGCTCTTGCGGCTGATGCGCGCATCTTGAACGAGTACGACGATGAGCTGCTTGAAACGGGCGACGGCATCATCGACACGTACTTCAAGTTCAGCGCGACCACGGTTATTCGTGCCGATGCTGGGCTTGCTCCTATCAAGCCCGGCACACTTTCTATCAAGTACCGCGAACTTGGTACTCCGGTGGTTGGTCAGACGACGCGCGATCGAACTGACACTGCGAACCTCACCACGATCACCGCACAAGCAAACTACGAGGGTCGGATCAATCCGGCTTCGTTGCCTGCTGCTGACTTCAACCTTGACGCGCTCGTTCGCGGAACGGTCACAGTCCAATACTCTGCGGCCACCGTGATCCAAAGCATCGTGATCCCCGTGGGCACCGGCTCCATCGTGACCGGCGTGCTCACCGTTGGTCCTGACACGGCGACGGTGACGTTCGACCACGAAACAGGTCGCTTCTCGCTGAAGACCACGGGCGCCTTGATCCCTGTCATCGGTGACAACGCTGTTGTCATCACGGCGGACTTCACGCCTGCTACGGAGACACGCACGATCACGGACGCGCAGGTCGGTACGACGGACGAAGGCGCGCTTACAGGCGCCACCGTTGATGGTGCCTACGTCACCGTTGTCACCTCGGGCATCGAGTCGATCAACCCGAACACGGTCGTCTACTCGACTGGCGCGTATAACTTCAAGGTTCTTGTTCCTCCGCATCTCAACGCCAAGGTGTTGGTGGACTACACCGTTGCCGCGTGGGACTTGAACCCCGTTTCGGTTGGCGCGTGGGCCAACGGGATGAAGATCCGTGTGTCAGGGAGCGTGGATTCCTTCGACACGGATACAGGATCTTACACGCTCTACGACGTTCTCGTTCTTCTGCTGAACGAGGCCACGCAGTTTTTCGAGGTTCAGGAGCAGTACACCGACGTATCCTTCACGGATCCGAACAACGCAGCGTACTTCCCGGACGTGATGAACGAGTTGTCCGACCTCTACCGCGTGGTGGAGCCAGGCAGCGACCAGAGCATCAACCAGTTGAGCGGTCGTCCTCGTCAGACGGTGATTGCCGGTGGCGACGAGCTGGCTGCCAGCAAGACGATCGTAGTGACCCTGCCAGGGCTTCCAGTGTCTCCGCGCAGCGTGCTCATCACGTACACGGACTCGCTCGGAAACGCCCGCACGATCACGGACGACGGCAACGGCAATCTCGTGGGTGACATTGATCCCACGGGAAACAACACGATCAACTACACGACTGGTGCGGTTGATGTGAAGACGCTGTTCCTGGTTCGTGGTGCCACGTTGGTCAACGCTACCTACGCGAGCGCGCCGCAGGAAGTGAACCACGACGAGTTGTTTGGCGACGCCGCCAAGCAGTTCGAGATCACGCCGACTGACTTCTTCCGGGTCGGTGAAGAAGGCACGTTCGATTCGATCAACTGGGGTCGTGACCAGTTCACGAGCCCGCTGCTCATCCCGAACAACAAGGGAATCTTCGC
>Ga0307377_10004292_pt1 | contig 15635 bp, 16 predicted proteins | sample TR3MG_FD_202535 | JGI IMG/M metagenome (GOLD analysis project Ga0307377, IMG submission 202535) | Soil microbial communities from Risofladan, Vaasa, Finland - TR-3 | ecosystem: Environmental > Terrestrial > Soil > Coastal area > Acid sulfate soil | place: Finland: Risofladan, Vaasa | collected... | reverse complement strand
TCCGCGCCCGTATTAAATGAACCGAGCCAGATGCAAGAGGAAAGGTACAAGGCAACCCCGTTGTTATTGTCTTTAACTTGCCTCTTGAATCTTGCCCCTTGAACCTTTTATCTTGCCCCTTGAACCTTTTATCTTGCCCCTTGAACCTTTTATCTTGCCCCTTGAACCTGAAGTTATGCCCCTTGCCCCTTTAACCTTGTTCCTTGAATCTAAGATATACATCGCCGGCCATCGCGGTCTGGCGGGCAGCGCGATCGTGCGCGAGCTGCAGCGGCAGGGCTACACCAACCTGGTGACGCGCACCCATGCCGAGCTGGATCTGGAAGACGCGGCTGCGACGCGAAGATTCTTCGAACAGGAAAAACCGGAGATCGTGTTCCTCGCCGCTGCCAGGGTCGGCGGGATCCACGCCAACAACACTTATCCGGTGAATTTCCTGATGAGCAACCTGCTTATCGAAGCCAATATCTGCCGTGCTGCGCATCATGTGCAAGTGAAACGCCTGATCTTTCTCGGCAGCTCCTGCATCTATCCGCGCGACTGCCCGCAGCCGATAAAAGAAGAATACCTGCTCACCGGCCCGCTGGAAGCGACCAATCGTCCCTACGCGCTGGCCAAGATCGCCGGCATCGAGATGTGCTGGTCGTACAACCGCCAATACGGCACCAAATGGCTGGCCGCGATGCCGACCAATCTGTACGGGCCGGGCGACAACTATGACCTGAACAATTCGCACGTGCTGCCCGCGCTGATCCGCAAGCTTCATCTGGCGAAACTAGCCCACGCTGGTGACATCGAAGGCATCAACCGTGACGAGGCTACCAACGGAACCATCCCTGCCGACCTCAAGGCCAAGCTCCTTGAATCTTGCACCTTGCACCTTGCACCTGAAGTTATCTTGTGGGGCAGCGGCAAACCGAAGCGCGAGTTCCTGTATGTGGACGACCTCGCGAACGCGCTGGTGTATCTCGCCACGCTGGATGACAAACTTTACGATACGCTGGTCACGCCGTCGCAATGCCCGCTGATCAATGTCGGCACCGGCACCGACCTGACCATACGCGAACTGGCCGAAACGGTTGCCGGCGTGGTCGGTTACCAAGGCAAGTTCGTGCAGGATACGACCAAGCCGGATGGCACGATGCGCAAGGTGATGGACGTCAGCAAGATACAAAACTTGGGATGGAAGGCGACCACCAGTCTGAAAGACGGAATCAGCCTGACTTACAAAATCTTTAACGAGCAGTACTCATGAAAAATATCAAAGGAAATCCCGCATGAGCCAGCTTGCCAGAAAAGGCATCATCCTCGCCGGGGGTTCCGGAACGCGCCTGCATCCGGTGACCATGGCGGTGTCCAAACAGCTGCTGCCTATCTACGACAAGCCGATGATCTACTATCCGCTATCCACGCTGATGCTGGCCGGGATACGCGATATTCTGATCATTTCCACACCCCAGGACACGCCGCGATTCGAGCAACTGCTGGGAGACGGCAGCGCGTGGGGGCTGAATCTGCAATATGCCGTGCAACCCTCCCCGGACGGATTGGCGCAGGCCTTCATCATCGGGCGCGACTTCATCGGCAAGCAGCCTTCCGCGCTGGTGCTGGGCGACAACATCTTTTACGGTCATTCCTTCCAGGACCAATTGGCCAATGCGTCACAGCGAACCAGGGGCGCGACCGTGTTCGCCTACCATGTGCGCGACCCCGAGCGTTACGGCGTGGTGGAGTTCGATGCGAAAGGGCGCGCGATTTCGCTGGAAGAGAAACCGGCCAAACCGAAATCCAATTACGCCGTCACCGGTTTGTACTTCTACGACAACGACGTGGCCGACATCGCCGCCAGCCTCAAGCCCTCCCCGCGCGGCGAACTGGAGATCACCGACGTCAACCGCATCTATCTCGGGCGCAGCCAGTTGTCCGTCGAGATCATGGGGCGCGGCTATGCCTGGCTGGATACCGGCACGCACGAATCGCTGCTCGACGCCAGCCAGTTCATCCAGACCATTGAACGCCGCCAGGGACTCAAGATCGCCTGCCCGGAAGAGATCGCCTACCACATGGGCTACATCGATGCCGCACAGCTGGAACAGCTTGCCGCACCGCTGATCAAGAGCGGCTATGGCGCTTACCTGATGAGCGTGCTCAAGGATGGTGCCAAATGAGAGTGATCCATACCGCGATACCTGACCTGCTGATCATCGAACCCAGGGTGTTCGGCGATGACCGCGGTTTCTTTTTCGAGAGTTTCAACCGGCGCAGGTTCGCCGAACTGACCGGCCGCGATGTCGATTTCGTGCAGGACAACCACTCCCGCTCCGCGCAGAACGTGCTGCGCGGACTGCATTACCAGATCCAGCACCCGCAAGGGAAACTGGTGCGCGTGGTGCAGGGCGCGGTGCTTGATGTCGCGGTCGATATCCGCAGGAACTCGCCGACCTTCGGCAAGCATGTCGCTGTGGAGTTGTCGGCCGAGAACAAACTGATGCTGTGGATACCGGAAGGCTTCGCGCACGGCTTCAGCGTGCTGACCGAAACCGCCGAGTTCCTGTACAAGACCACCGATTACTGGTTTCCAGAGCACGAGCGCTGCATACGCTGGAATGATCCGGCGCTCGCGATAGACTGGAAGCTCAAGACAGAACCCCTCGTTTCCGGCAAGGATGGTCAAGGCAAACTCCTGGCCGATGCCGAGTTGTTCGCCTGATCCTTGCCTCTTGTCCCTTGCGGGGCATGTTTGACCTTAAGTGGTAAAAGTAGTAAATTACGACTAGTTGTAATTTACGGAGAAAACCATGGAACTTGCACGCGTAACGGCCAAAGGACAGGCAACAATTCCCAAGCGCATCAGGGAGGCCGCGCATATTCGGGAGGGCGATATGCTGGCGTTCGACCTGGATAGCAATAACCGGATCACCATCAAGCGTATTGGTCCGTCCGTCGATGCGGAGTTATTGGCATTGCAGGAGACGCTGTCTGAGTGGAACTCACCCCAGGACGAAGAGGCATGGCGTGACCTTTAAGGCATTTGATGTGGTTGCCGTACCTTTTCCATTTACGGATCGCGAGGCAACAAAGCGCCGTCCGGCATTAGTCATTTCAAATGAGAAATTTAATCAGCAACACAATCAAATTGTGTTGGCCATGATCACCACGACCACTGATAACGTTTGGCCCAGTGATGTTGCGTTAACCAATTGGCAAAAAGCCGGGCTAAAACTGCCGTGCCAGTTACGCTTGAAATTATTCACGCTGGATCAAAGCCTGGTTGTGAAGACGATCGGACATTTATCAGCTAAAGACGTTAAATCCGTGCAGGCTGTTCTAACAGAATATATTGATTTTGGTTAACTCAAGCGCTTAAGTGATCCAAGGAAGGCTACACGAGGGTCAGGGCGGATGACCTTTATCCACCTTGCCCCTGGTTTTCTTGCACCTTTCCTCTTTTATCGTTCATCTGTTTTTCTCTTGACTCCGTTGCAAATTTGTCGTTCAATCGCTGAACGCGTTCAATGACTGAACGATTAAAGGTCAACCGCATAGCCATGTTGAGCGACGAATACCGCTACAAAATCCTGAAACGACTGGAAGCCGATCCGGAAATCAGCCAGCGCGAACTGGCTGGGGATCTGGGCATCAGCCTGGGGCGGGTGAACTATTGCATCCAGGCCTTGATTGAAAAAGGTTTGGTCAAAGCCAACAATTTCCGCAACAGCAAAAACAAAAAGGGCTACGCCTACCTGCTGACCCCGAAAGGCATCGAGGAAAAAGCCAAGATCACGGTGGAGTTCCTGAAGATCAAACTTGCGGAGCATGAAGCGCTGACCAAAGAGATTTCGCACCTGCAAGCCGAGGCACAGCAACTCCAGTCTCGGCAATCGAATAACGTGGCCGCAACTGTCAAAGAGATGAAATAATTTCATGGCAACCAACCAGGCTACGCTCGTTATCGAAGCAGGCAGAACGGAACGCCATTACTGGCGCGATCTGTGGCGATACCGCGAACTATTCTTCTTTCTGGCGTGGCGCGATATTCTGGTACGTTACAAGCAAACCGTCATCGGCATCGTGTGGGCCTTGGGCCGACCGCTACTCACGATGTTAGTGTTCACGCTGGTATTCAGCAAGCTTGCGAAACTGCCTTCCGAAGGCGTGCCCTATCCGATACTGGTGTTTGCGGCATTGCTCCCATGGCAATTTTTTGCCAGCGCTTTTAGTGGCGCCGGCGACAGCTTGGTCAGCAATGCCGGGATGATCTCCAAGGTATATTTCCCGCGCTTGGTCATCCCTGCTAGCGCGGTAATTGTCGCCCTCGTGGACTTTCTCATCTCGATTACAATTCTGATCGGGTTGATGATCTGGTACGGTTTTGCGCCGAACCTGCGCATGATTGCATTGCCCCTGTTCACCATATTGGCGTTTGTCGTTGCGATGGGTGCGGGCTTATGGATTGCCGCACTCAACGTGAAATACCGTGACTTCCGCATCATCGTGCCGTTCGTTGTGCAGTTCGGGTTATACATCTCACCGGTCGGGTTCAGTAGCAACATCGTCCCGGAAAAATGGCGCTTGCTTTATTCCATCAACCCGATGGTTGGCGTGATCGACGGCTTCCGCTGGGCGATTCTGGGCGGTAATACACAACTCTATTGGCCCGGATTCTTGCTTTCCCTTGCACTGGTTGCTGTGATACTGGTCACGGGCATTTATTACTTCCGTAAAACGGAAAAAACCTTTGCGGACGTAATCTGACCATGGCGACGATCCATCCTGATTCTTCCAAAGTACCCATCAGTGTGCTGGTCACCGGCGGAACAGGATATATAGGATCCCATGCCTGTGTTGAGTTATTGCAGGAAGGGTACCACGTTGTTGTGATTGACAACCTCTGCAACAGCAAGGCGGTGGTAATAGACCGCATCGCCAAGATCACAGGGCGAGCCCCCGTGTTCGTGAACGGAGATATCAGGGACCGCAGAACACTGGACGACATATTCCGCCGCCATTCCATCTCTGCGGTGATGCATTTTGCCGGCCTGAAAGCAGTGGGTGAATCGGTGGAAAAACCGCTGGAATACTATGACTGCAACGTTCACGGGAGCCTGGTTTTATTCGAGATGATGGAGAAATATCAGGTCTTCAACCTGGTATTTAGCTCTTCTGCCACAGTTTATGGGAACCCATCGGCGCTGCCCATACGCGAGGATGCTCCTCTGGTTGCAACCAATCCGTATGGACGCACGAAAATCATGGTGGAAGACATCCTGCGCGACCTGGTGATCTCAGACCCACGCTGGAGCGTTGCGCTGTTGCGCTATTTCAATCCGATCGGTGCGCATGAAAGCGGCATGATCGGTGAAGACCCGAACGGCATCCCAAACAATCTCGCCCCTTATGTGTGCCAGGTTGCCGCGGGGTTACGTGAATATCTTTCGGTGTATGGCAACGACTACCCGACGAAAGATGGAACAGGTGTCAGAGACTACATACATGTTGTCGATCTGGCCAAGGGGCACTTGGCTGCATTGAAACATCTGTTCAGGAACGGAGGGTCGGTCACCGTCAATCTGGGTACGGGGCAAGGTCATAGCGTACTTGAACTGGTGGATGCCTTCGAAAAGGCGAGCGGAAAAAAAATCCAGAAGCGTATCGTAGGCCGGCGCGCGGGTGACATCGCAGCCAGTTATACCGATCCCCGGCGCGCATCATCGCTATTTGGCTGGCATGCGGAGCGTAACCTCATACAGATGTGCGCCGACATGTGGCGGTGGCAGCTATGGTTAAATGAACAGCAAGAAGTACTTTGATGAATGCGTGGTAACCATGACTGGTAGAGAAAACTTGAGAACGAATATTTCTGAAAAAGCGGAAGTGATCTGACCATGTCATCCGTTATCACCGTCGAAAATCTTTCCAAGCGCTATATCATCGGCCACCAGAAGCAGGAGCGCTATGCCACGCTGCGCGATACGCTGGCGAATGGCGCCAGGAACATCGCCGGTAAATTGCGCCACCCCTTTGCAGCGCCGGAAAACGATCCCACCCACGAAGAATTCTGGGCACTCAAGGATGTCAGCTTTGACATCAAACAAGGCGACCGGGTCGGCATCATCGGGCGCAACGGAGCAGGCAAATCTACGCTGCTGAAGATCTTGAGCCGCATCACGGAACCCACGTCAGGCAAAGTTTCGATCAAGGGCAGGGTAGCCAGCCTGCTGGAAGTGGGCACAGGCTTTCACCCTGAGCTCAGCGGACGGGAAAACATCTTCCTGAACGGCGCGATTCTCGGCATGAGCAAGGCTGAGATAAAAAGCAAATTTGACGAGATCGTCGCCTTTGCCGAGGTTGAGAAGTTCCTCGACACCCCGGTCAAGCGCTATTCCAGCGGCATGTATGTCCGTCTGGCGTTTGCGGTGGCCGCGCACCTGGAGCCAGAGATATTGATTGTGGATGAAGTGCTTGCGGTGGGCGATGCGCAGTTCCAGAAAAAATGCCTGGGCAAGATGGAAGACGCGAGCAAGGAAGGAAGAACGGTGCTGTTCGTCAGCCACAACCTTAGTGCAATATCTCAGCTTTGTTCAACGGCCATTCTATTGGAGCAAGGTTGCGTAAGGCTCACTGGAGATGTTAGAAAGATAATCGATTTGCACCTAAGCAATGATGTTATCGATAGATCAGACGTAAACAACATATCCGGTTGCCCCAATCGAAATGGAAATATGGAGGCGTGCTTTGAATCGATTGATATTCAGGACCAAAGTAAGCTTGGTCGGACTACATTTTCTATTGGGGAGAATATCAATATATGTTTCAAAGTTAGTATTAGTGAGAGAATCATCGGGCAAACTGTAAAACTCGCGGTGCAGCTTCGTACTTCAGATGGGATTAATCTTTGCAATATGACTGACGTCGATTCTCATTTTCAACTTTCTCGTACTTCCGGGTCCGAAGTTGTAACGGTTAAATTAAGTGATGTGCGCTGGTATCCAGGCATTTACTACATCAGTTTATGGGCTGGTAGCGTAGACAGCAAAGAAACCTATGACGCTATTGCGGACTGTGGGAAATTCGAAATTATTGGGGGGGGGCAGTTGACTTCGCGTCATTTGCCCCGAAGCGCTGGATTAGTGTTCTTGACACCAGAATGGCAAAGAGACAACCACACCTAAGACTATGGCAAAGAGACAACCACACCTAAGACTAGGGCTAGCAAGAGTGATGTCTAGTCTCCTTTTGCGCGCGAGCGAAAAGGCGAGACGCCTCGCTCAATTCATCTATTCTTCTGAGGAGCAAATCCTTCGTTCTCAGCGTGAGAAAAGGGTACTTCTCTGGTTTAAAGACAAAGGAGATGAAACTCATCGCCTAAATTATGAAATGCTAAACGAGAAAAGTATTGTGTTTGACCTTGGCGGTTATAAGGGCCAATGGGCAAGCGACATCTTTGCAAAATATTGTTCCAACATTAACGTATTTGAACCGGTATCTACTTATACAGAGACGATTAGGCAACGCTTTGCCAAAAATCCGAAGATCCGTGTATATCCTTTCGGATTATCTATGCGAAATGAATCTCAAAGGATATCGATAGATGAAAATAGCTCGTCACTTTTTAAGGAATCTGCCAACACCGAAAATATCGAGCTGGTTTGCTTTGATGAGTTTGTAAGTACTAATAAAATTTCAAAGATCGACTTGATAAAGATCAACATTGAGGGGGGGGAATATGACCTTCTAGAACATATCATAGATACCGGTCAGATCCGACGAATCAAAAACTTACAAATTCAATTTCATGACTTTGTTCCCAATGCAAAACAACGGATGCTAAATATACAAAAACGCCTCGCATTAACTCATAAGACAACCTACCAATATGAGTTTGTATGGGAAAACTGGAAAAGTATTATTGAACCCTAGTTGATCATGATCATCACCCGTCTAACTGGTGGCTTAGGTAACCAGCTATTTCAATACGCGGCAGCACGACGTCTAGCACTCGTACGCGATGCAGAGTTGAAGTTGGATGTTACCTGGCTTGGTAGCGCCAAGCTACGCACTGTCCGTGATTATGCGTTGGCCAGTTTCGACGTGCCGCAGACGTTCGCGGCCCAAAAGGACATTGAGAAGTTCACAAAGCCAAATATCGGCACGCTGTCTCGCCTCTTTCTGCGAAGTTTACGAAAAGGCATGCAACTACCTAAGTCATATATAAAGGAGGCGCACTATCATTTTGATCCGAGCATCCTGGAACTGCCGGATGGAGTGTACCTGGATGGATACTGGCAGAGCGAGCGATACTTCGCAGACGCAGCAAACGTGATCCGCGCGGAGCTGACGATTAATAAGCCTATGGAGGGTAGGAATCTGGAACTGATTGAGCAAATCAATTCCTGCAACGCGGTTAGTGTGCACGTGCGGCGGGGTGATTATGTGAGTGATAAACATACCGCAGACTATCATGGCGTCTGTAGCCTGGACTATTATCACAAAGCGATACAGCACATCGCTGATGCGATTGAGAATCCCGTTCTGTTCATGTTCAGCGACGATCCGGACTGGGTGCGCTCCAATCTGAGCGCTCCCTATCCCATGACCATCGTAGACCATAACGGGCACGAGCGTTGTGTGGAGGACCTGCGGCTAATGAGCGCCTGCCGGCATCACATCCTTGCCAACAGCTCCTTCAGCTGGTGGGGAGCTTGGCTGAATCAGCGGTTCGGGAAAATCGTGGTGGCTCCGCAACGGTGGTTCAACAACCATGACGCAGACACGCGAGACCTTTGTCCCGCGGAATGGGTGAGGCTGTAAGTATGTTTGACAAGAGCATTCCGCTAGTCAGTGTTGTAATGGCAGTTTTCAATGCCGAAGATTATCTGGAAGAAGCAATCAAAAGTATATTGAATCAAACATTCACCGATTTTGAATTCATAATTATCAATGATGCATCCACAGACCATAGCTTGGAGATTATTAATTCATTCCATGATAGGAGGATTAGCGTTTTATCTAATGAGTCGAATCAGGGTTTGGCTAACAGTCTCAATCGAGGATTTGACGCTGCAAAAGGTGAGTTCATAGCCAGAATGGATGCTGATGACATCAGTCGCCCATATCGCTTAACGAAACAAGTGGAATTTATGCGATCTCACCCTGACGTGGATATATGTGGTAGCTGGGCAAAAACATTCGGATTTAGTGAAATGTTGTTGCGTTGTCCTACAGGACATGAAGAAATACGGTGTACGATGTTATTTAGTAACCCTATGGCTCATCCAACAGTAATTATTAGAAATAAAAGGCCAAATGCCGACGGAATTCGGTACGAAAAAGATCGTAGGCGCGTCGAAGATTATGAACTTTGGTCTAGGCTATCGAAATCTCATAAGTTTGAAAATATCAGCGAAGTGCTATTGGATTATCGGGTCTATGACACGACAAATTTAAAAAAAATGGAAGCCGTCTTGAATGAAGCAAGCAAGATTACTTTTGGCCTGCTGTCTGATCTTGGTATTGATTTATCTAATGAAGAGAAATTGACTCATAGAAATGTTGAGTCATATAACTATGATATATCAAAAGAATTTTTACTGAAAGTTGATAAATGGTTTTCTAAAATAATTAAAGCCAATCTTTTAAATGGAATCTACGATCATCAAACCTTATCTAGATTGTTAGCAAAACGATGGTGGGGTATATGTTTACAATCAACTAAACTTGGTTTTTTTACATGGAGCCAATTTAATAATAGTCAATTAGCGGATTCTATAGAGGCATCATTCGAAATAAAGGTTAAATTCTTTGTGAAATGCATGATCAGAAGTGCATTTGTGAAGTAATTAGCCTGGGCTAATTTGGAGAGTAAATGGCGACTATATTGATAACAGGTGGATGTGGCTTTATCGGTGTTAATCTGATTAATTTTTTGCGAAGAAAGCAGCCCCAATTCGATATTGTCGTTCTAGATAATCTCATCTTAGGAAAAAGAGAATATTTGAATGAATATGATGTTGAGTTCATTGAAGGAGACATTCGGGATAAATCACTGGTAACGGATTTGATGAAGCGAGTTGATATTGTCATTCATTTGGCAGCCGATACGCGCGTTCTTGAATCCATTGAAAATCCAGATTTTAATTTTGACGTAAATGTTAACGGAACATATAACTTACTAAGAGCAGCTAGGCTATGCAATGTTGAGCGCTTTATTTGCGCCTCAACCGGTGGAGCTATCATAGGTGAGGCAGCGCCTCCCGTTCATGAAAAAATGGTGCCTCGCCCCTTGTCACCATATGGCGCTAGTAAGCTGATGGCGGAGGGCTATCTGTCTGCTTTTCATGGTTCTTATGGAATGCAAACCGTGGCCTTACGATTTTCAAATGTTTATGGGCCACGTTCGTTCTTAAAAGGTAGCATTGTTGCACTGATATTCAAAAAGGTTTTAAAAAATGAAACGCTGACAATATATGGCGATGGTATGCAAACTCGTGATTATGTTTATGCTGACGATATTTGTAATGCCATTGTTAAAAGTATGCAAGTTAACGGAGGTGGACATGTGTTTCAACTTGGAACCGGAGAAGCCACTACGCTGAATGACTTGGTTTCTGAGGTACAGTCAATTATAGGTGATGATTATAATTTGCCAGTTGAGTATCAAAATTTTCGTGTTGGCGAAGTGAAATTGAACTTTACTGATATCAGTCATGCAAAAAAAGAATTGGGGTATCAACCAAAAGTAAAATTAAACGAAGGGTTGGCATTAACTTGGGAATGGTTTTTGAAACAGTCGGCAGTTTAGAGTGGATTTCAATTATTGAAATGTTTGGGGAAGAGACGGAATGAGAATTATCGTATTTGGTGGTGATGGATTTTGTGGGTGGCCTACTGCATTGCACCTTTCGAGCGTGGGGCACGATGTTGTGATCGTGGACAATCTTTCGCGTCGCAACATCGACAACGAGCTGGAGACCAACTCGCTTACGCCGATTGCGCCGATGAGCACTCGCCTCAAGGCATGGGAGGAACTTACAGCTAAGAAAATAGAATTTCTGAATTTCAATATCGCTAAGGAATATGACCGCCTTCTGCATCTGCTATACCACTTCAAGCCGGATGCGATCGTTCATTTTGCCGAGCAGCGTGCAGCACCCTATTCAATGAAATCCGAGCGCCAGAAGCGCTATACCGTGGACAATAACCTCAATGCAACACATAACATTTTGTGTGCGATCGTGGATTCCGGTCTGGATGTGCATGTGGTGCACTTGGGTACCATGGGTGTATACGGTTATGGCACGGCTGGGATGAAGATTCCCGAGGGCTATCTCAAGGTGCAGGTGGTTAATGACAATGGAAATGTAACCGAGCAGGACATACTGTATCCGGTGAATCCAGGCAGCATCTACCATCTAACCAAGACGCAGGATCAACTTTTCTTTGCTTATTACAACAAGAACGATGGTGTGCGTGTAACCGATCTGCACCAAGGAATCGTTTGGGGTACGAATACCGCCGAGACCAATTTGGACGAGCGATTGATCAACCGCTTTGATTATGACGGCGATTACGGTACAGTTTTGAACCGATTCTTGATGCAAGCAGCAATCGATCACCCATTGACGGTGCACGGAACAGGTGGGCAGACACGTGCCTTCATTCACATTCAGGATACAGTGCGTTGCGTGGAACTCGCGATCAAAAATCCTCCTGTCAAAGGCGAACGGGTAAAGATACTCAACCAGATGACAGAGACTCACCGCGTGCGTGACTTGGCGAAGATGATTTCGGAGTGGACCGGGGCCGAGATTGAGTACATGACTAATCCGCGTATCGAAGCCGCCGAGAACGATCTGTATGTGGAAAACAAATCACTGCTCAGCATGGGTCTGAGCCCGATCACGTTGAACAAGGGGCTGTTGTTGGAAGTTCATGATATTGCTACGAAATATAGGGACAGGTGCGATAACAGCAAGATTCCGGCAATGTCGCTGTGGCGCACCAAAAAAATCTAGTGATGCTTCGACCTTGATCGAAAATTGGCCGCTTAACTGCACCAAGGAACCTGAGGATCGAATACCTCCGAGATAGACCTGGACGAGCGACTGATCAACTGCTTCGATTATGAACAAAATTATGGTACTACTTTGAATCGCTTACTGATGTAATCAGCAATCGGTTACCAGTTGACGGTGTACGGAACAGGTGGGCAGACGCGAACCTTCATTCACATTCAAGATACAGTGCGTTACGTGAGACTGATCTGCTTCGAAATCTTGCAAACTGCAGAGAAGAATTGATGACTGTTTCGCTCGATGAAGTAAATCGCTGGTAGCAGCGTCTTCTGTTAGCGAACAATGTAGCGCAACATTACTCGACAAAAAGCCTTACGAAGTATATGCGGGTGCCTGTGGTTGCATGCTTTCAGGATTATAGATTGTCGTATTACCTCGCACTGTATGAGAACTTCCCTTTCGCAGAACCTCAGTTTAAGAAGGCAAGTTGTAGTTACTTAAAGTTATTGTCGTTCAATTTGAAATTGAGTGGGTGTAATAATGGCATACGATAGTGAAAAATCGTTCGAGAGGACGGTTTACATGCAACGACAAAGATTCTTCTTAAAAAATATAAAGCGTAAGGGAAGAATGTGACTACAGTGAGCGTGATTATCCCTTGTTACAACTCAGGGGAATTTATTAATGAAGCCATCCAATCTGTATTGGATCAAACGTGTCAAGACTTGGAAATCATCGTAATTGATGATGGGTCAAACGATAGTGCGACCATTAATGTATTAAATAGCAGCCGGTGGGAAAGGACATGCATTCTGCGGCAAGAGAATATGGGTCTTCCGGCTGCACGGAATACAGGAATACGAGCTGCCGTGGGTGAATTTATCCTACCGCTTGATGCTGATGATCGCATTGATCCAAGTTATGTTGAGAAAGCTCTTGCAGTAATGTATACACAGCCTAACATCGGTATTGTCTACTGCAAAGCAATGCGCTTTGGTGAGATTGAAGGGCCTTGGCTTTTACCACCTTTTAGCTTGCAAGCCATGGTTAATGGCAATGTCATTTTTTGTACGGCGTTATTTCGCAAGTGTGATTGGGAGAAAGTGGGTGAATACCGTGAAACCATGCGGCATGGCCTGGAGGATTATGATTTCTGGATTAGGATGCTATCTAAAGGCATTGAAGTTTATCAAATAGATGAATATCTGTTTCACTATCGTAGCCAAAAAAATTCACTACTAACAAAATTTTGGAGCAACAAAGAGGTTGCTATCTCCACATATGCGGAGGTCTTTCGCAACAACATTGAATTCTTTGCTCAACACGCCGATATAATTTACCGACAACTTTTTAGTCTAAATGAAGAAATTCAGCATGCAAATGATGAAATTCAAAAACTTCGCAAACCCATCGACATGGTTGCTAAATTTTTCAGCAAAACTCCCACTCTTCGAAGGTGGGCAAAATCAATGTTCAGGTACATGATCGAAAAATAATCATGCGCTTGTTTAAAGCTCCATATATCGAGAATAAGTCATTGCGCTTAACAAAAAGATTTACAGCACGATAAAAAATGAATGTGAGCCCTTTATATAAAAGGCAATCTAAAAAATGAACTATAAAATTACAGCCATCATCCCTGCCTACAACGGTGAAATATACCTACGAGCCGCAGTTGATAGCGTCATCGCGCAAACAATATCGCCCTTGGAATTAATTATTGTCGATGATGGCTCAAAAGAATCACAAGAAAATATTCTTAAAGGGGTTAACGCGCCATTTCCAATTATATTTATTCGTCAGAAAAACGCAGGCCAATCCGAGGCTCGTAACGCAGGCGTTAAGGCTGCAAATGGTGAATTTATCGCCCTTCTTGATCAAGATGACAATTGGTATCCTCGGCATTTAGAAGAGCTTATAAAGCCATTCTTAGAAGATCAAAATCAAAATATTGGGGTAGTTTATTCAAATTTAGATCGAATAGAAGAGGATGGCGCTATAGCAGAGCATCGTCTGTTAGATCATGTAGGAGGACCTCATCCAAAAAAGCAATTGGTTGATTTCTTACGTTTCAATTTAATGATATTACCGTCCGCATCTTTGATTCGTAAAAGTGCATTTGAGTCAATTAATGGATTTGATCCGCGCTTTCGTGGATATGAAGATGATGATCTATTTCTTCGATTATTTATGCACGGTTGGCAGCATCATTATATAAACGAACCGCTTTCTCAATGGCGAATTAATTCATTGAGCTGTTCGTTTACAGAACAGATGGACATATCTCGCGATATATATATGCAAAAACTTTTGAGTACATTTCCAGACGAACCAGATAAAAACTATTACCCATCTCGAGACTTAATCAGACCACGTTTTAGTGCAGCCCGGCTTGATGCGGAAACTAACACAGCATATATGAAACTTGTTAAAAGTCGTAAATATATATTTTTAAAGCCATTGCGCGGTGTCCTGCCAACCAAATTCAAGAAAATTCTTTTTACCTTTTTCGTGCGAATCGCTACTCGATTTCAACAACGCTGAAATTTTCATGCTTTAGTTTTTATTAAGGGATGCCCCTATGTTTAAAAAAATATTAAGTAAATTTAAGACGAAGGGAATTTCTGGTTTGGTCCGTGCTGTATATTCGCGCGTCTTTGCTCCCCATCCAAATAAGGCATCATCATTTGCAACGCTTAGAAAATTCTTCCAGAACAAGACCGGAATGGAGATTGGGGGTGCAAGCGCAGTATTCACGGAGCCAGGATTATTTCCGATATATCCGATTGCTCTGCGGGTAGACAACTGTAATTTTGGTAACAGAACAGTTTGGGAAGGTGTAATCGAAGAAGGCCATACTTTTCAATTTGACCCAAAAAAATTTCCTGGGCAGCAATATATTGCCGAAGCAACCGATTTGGAAATAATACCATCAGCAAATTATGATTTCTTGTTGTCATCCCATGTGATTGAACATATAGCCAACCCTATTTTGGCACTGACGGAATGGGTGCGTATATTGAAAGACGATGGTGTGTTGGTGTTGTTGCTGCCTCACAAGGATGGTACTTTTGATCACCGTCGGCCTGTAACAACAATGCAGCATCTAATTGAAGATTTTAATGCAGGTATGGCTGAAGATGATCTGACCCATATGCCGGAAATCATGGCGTTGCATGATCTGGAGCGTGATCCGGAAGCCGGTGATTTTGGTGCATTCAAATCGCGCTCAGAAAAAAATTTCGAGAACCGCTGTTTTCACCATCATGTATTCGATACACACCTTGCCGTCAGCCTTGTCGATTACATGGGATTGCAAATTCTGGCAGTTGAGGCTATTCGACCGATGCATATTTTGGTCTTGGCACAAAAAACTGTGAATGGTGTATTGCCGGCCAATTCTGCTTATCTGGCCGGGTCTGCCCAATATCGGCGCGCCAGTCCTTTTAAATCAGATCATCTGTGATGCACTTGGCGGATGTGAAGGATCGCAGATGAGTATCTGCGCGGTCGTGGTGACCTACAGGCCGGATACCGAGGCTCTTGGCCACCTGTTGGATGCTCTCGCACCGCAAGTTGCATCGATAGTGATAGTGGATAACGGTTCCGGAGTGGATTTGC
>Ga0307377_10004291_pt1 | contig 15636 bp, 7 predicted proteins | sample TR3MG_FD_202535 | JGI IMG/M metagenome (GOLD analysis project Ga0307377, IMG submission 202535) | Soil microbial communities from Risofladan, Vaasa, Finland - TR-3 | ecosystem: Environmental > Terrestrial > Soil > Coastal area > Acid sulfate soil | place: Finland: Risofladan, Vaasa | collected... | reverse complement strand
CAGAAAACTAATAAATCATCGAAATCCACTAAGCTATCTTCTGCTTTTTTATTCTTATAAATATTGATGACTTCGTGTAATTTGGCAACGATAGCATCATTATCAAACTGATCATGTTTCCATTGAATTATTTCACGAATTGTCTTATTACAGTTGATTGAAAATGATAAAATGGATTTTACCATTGCGGACGTAGGAAATCTTTCTTCGAGATCTTTTGTATCTGCTTTATCAATTGATAACTTCATTAATCCTTTCGCATCAGTTTCGTCCATAATTGTATAGTTGGGTTTTAATCCAAGCGTTTTTGCATACATCCTCAAAAATCGGCTAGCAATTGAGTGGAAAGTACCCGCCCATATACCCTTTGGTTTTTTTCCAAGTAAAGTTTCTATTCGTTTGATCATTTCTTTAGCGGCTTTATTCGTGAATGTAACAAGCATTATTTCACTAGGTTTTACTCCTGATACTAAAAGTTTAGCAACAGAATAAACGATAGTCCTCGTTTTTCCAGAACCGGCTCCTGCAATAACCAACATTGGACCTTGAATGTTATCCACGATTTTGAGTTGTTCTTCGTTTAAATCTGTTTTAAAATCAACTTCATTGGATTCCACGGTTATTTTTGGTGCTTCTACATCATCTAAGAATTCAGCATAGGCCTCATCGTAAAATTCAAAGACAAATTCTTCCACTTTTCTGAATTTATTACTGTTGTTAGGTAATTCCATCACTATAAAACAATTAAGTTTTGATTGAATTTAAAAAGGAATTGTTAATTTAAGAGGAATTAATCCTCCTTATTAGTAAATTTAATCATGTTATTCCTTGGTTCATAAAGAGTGCCCTCTTTAACAAGTTCTTCCAAAGCATCTTTAATCCATTTTTCATCTAAATCTTCTTCAAGCTCAAGGATTTGAATAACATTATTTTTTTCTAGGGCTTTCCAATTGTTATCTTCAAATATTTCTTTTAATCTGGTAAGCATTTTATCAAGTTTACTGATAGAGCTCCGAGATTGGCCAACTAAAATCCTATCCATATCAATTTTTCCCGTGCTTTCGTCGTAACCTGTGTCTTTTAAATACCTTTTAAATAATTTGATAATCTCTTCAACATCACTTTTGATAACCTTATCCCTTAGTGCCATTTTTGCATAAGCTTCACTCAATCGCACGAGAGCATCTAGATTTCTTGCTAAAATCGAGATAATCGCATCTTCACTATCGTATTGGCCTCGTAGTTGTAAATAAAATTCTTTAATTTTTTCCTTTGCTTCTTCACTCAATACAGGAAAACATTTCCTTCTTGCGTGTTTAATATATTTTTTTAAAAGCTCATTGTCAATAGGAGCTAAATTACTATTTGTACTATTTTTGTTATCGTTTGGACTTTGCATTGAATTTTGTAATATAAACTCAGCCATTTGTGCATCATTGGCTGGATCTGGTTTGTCTATTACTATAAAAATTAAATCAAAACGAGATAAAAGTGAAGGTGGAAGATGAATATTTTGCGTCGGTGTTTTGTAGCGATCATATCTTCCAGTACGAGGATTTGCTGCCGCTATGATTGCTGTTTGGGCTTTTAAAGTAGCGACAATTCCTGCCTTAGCAATACTAACGGTATTATGCAAAATAACACCTTGGCTAATAAATGTGTGATTCGGTTCTACTGTTATGTCATAGACCCATGGAGTATAGCTCTTTCCTTTATTTTGGATACAATCAATCGATTTAATCCTATCCCAATAAATCTCTGAATTTGATAAGGAGTTTAAATAGTTAAGATCTCCTTCAATTTTTTTAATTTTAATTTTTAAAGCAGAGAAGATCTCTAATTTTAATGTTTCTCTCTGTTTTTTATCATAACCTCCTCTTTCATAGTAATCAATATTACCTCTATTAAATCCAGAAATTTGTGCTAAAATTTCTTGAGAATATCCCGTTTTATTCCTGAAATCCCTAATATCAATATTTTCATTGATTATTTTTTTAATCTTTAAGAATTTTCGTTTAATTATATCTAGCTCTTTTAGAAAAATATTACGAGTAATTCCATGATTTTCCTTTAAATGTCGATGGAAATACCCATCATATGTAATAGCCAATTCTTTTTTAAGATTAATTATCGTTTCTATTACTGAAGTTGGAAATATATCGTGATGATGTGTTTTGGGTATTTCAGGCTTAATTAGATTTCTGATTTTATATACTCGTTGATCATCATTTTGAACTATCTCTTCATAAAATTGAATTAATGACTGCGCACGAATATAAACTTTATAAGAATCATTATATTTATCAAAAGTTATTCTAGAGTGAATTCCTAATTTCAAAAGTAAATCTTGATAATCTCCACTTAAACCTTTAGAAGCAGTTCGGTAACATATCGCTGTAGATTCCACACTTCCATCACCTTTAAAAGCACTAATCAAGAATTCCTTAATTATCTCACTACTACATGATAATATTTTATTAGGAACTCGTTTAAATTTTGAGATTGTCATAACTTCAGGAAAATTCTCTATCATCCACTCATAAAAATTGATTGATATATATCTTAGTGTCTTTAAGCCATCCTCCCTTTCATTTATAGAAGGTTCAATATTAAATACATCTCTCATCAAACCATAAAAATCTTCAAGTAAAATGTCATCCATATTTGAAAATCCAACTTCTGCCCCAGATCCTTTATAACTGTGGCCTTCACTAACTAAATATCCAAGTAATCGGCCTAATCTGGGATCTAAATGTCTTGGAAGGTTAAAATTCTTAGCTAGAGGATGGTTTGATTTATTAATTTCATGTAATTTAATAACTGCACTTGAATTTGGTAAATATTTTGGTATAGGGATAAAATCATCCTTTCTACAGTCTTCTGCACTAATACATTTTAAAATACCTTCTCGAAATGTAAATATTGGATGTTCAGGTGTAACTACTATTGTTCTTCCATTAGTAAATGTAATTTTATAAAAATATTCAGGAGCTTTATGACGACTTACTCGATCTACACTAGTTTTAAATACTTTCTTGAAGTCAGTTGTGAAAAGCTTTAATTCGTTAAAGTTTAAAATTTCACAATCTTCTCCCACTATTATTTTATCTTTGTTTTGTTCTATTAAATTATTGATAAATTCTCCAATAACAAATCGTTTACCATCCACACTTAAAATTTCAGTGTTGTAATGGTAAGACTGTTGTTCCATTGCTTCGTGTAGAGCTGATCTATCGGATGTGTCCATTTTATCGAACTCGTCAATAGCAGCGACTCCTCCATTAGCTAGTACAATAGCCCCTGCCTCAAGGTTCATTTGACCAGTTTCTGTGTCTTTAATAACCGCAGCGGTTAGACCTACTGCCGTTGAACCTTTCCCTGATGTAAACAAACCGCGAGGCGATATTTCGATTGCACTTTTTAGAATCTCTGATTTACCAGTACCTGGATCCCCTACAAATAAAATATGTATATCCCCTCGTTTATATCCTCCCCCCGGTCGTTTTTTTCTAGTGCCCCCAAATAAACTTAATGCCGTAGCCATTTTCAAGTCATCTCTTCCATAGATAACTGCAGATATAGACCTTGCTATTTTCTTTTGTATCATGGGTTCTTTTGATAATCTTTCAATCTCCTCTTTATCCTCTTTAGATAAATCGATAAATCCTTCTGTCCTGTCTTCTGGATCGATGTAATTGACATCGATAAAAGTTTTGAACAGTGTACTATTTAAACTTTTAGTAGATTGCGCTAGCACTGATTTAAATGCCCCCATTAAACTGACCCTATCACCAGGTTTTACACTATCTACTAAATCGTAAGTTAATATTGCTTGAATAGCTCTTGGTATTCTACCAGGAGGAAGATCTTCTGGTATTTCTTGGATCATAACGCTTTGCCAATCTATAAATTCAGAATTTCTAGAAATAAGCCTGAAATCTGATTGAGATTTTGATTTGCATCGTGTATTTGAGCAGAATTTTGGCCATTTTATTCTAGAGGTAAGCTGCAAAACTTCAAATTTAGCACCACATGTCATACATTCAAACTCTGCTTTAATTAATTTTGGTCTTATTGTTGAACTCCTCACTAAAATTCCTTTAGTCCACACAAGACAATCTATGTTTTTTGCCCTTAAACCTCTTAAAGTTATAAATAGGGGACTCTGTTCGTCTTTGGTTGTTATCCTAACAAAGTAATCTTGATCGATTAGAATACCGCCTTGAAATTTCATGATATTTTTGAAAGCATCAATAGCATCTTCTAAAAGGGAACCAGGATCATTTCTTAAAAGCTCAGCAATTTGAGGATCAAATGCTAATAAATCTTCGTAAGAAATAATTAAGGTGTTGCCACTTTTTGAAATAAGATCATTAATCAAGTCTTGATATTTATATACTTCGGGTTTTTCTTCAAATAATCTAAAGAATTCTTCAAAACGCTGAATTTTGTGAATAGGTACACTAGGGCTGGACATTGGGATTGTCAAACGAGATCACCTTTATTATAACATTGATATACCCAAATTATCTTTGGTGATATTTTAATCCGATATATTAACGATTTAAGCTTATTAAGCAGTAAATAAAATTTGTCGGAAAAAAATAATAGGAGAGAATTGGTTTAGTGAAATACTCCACAGAAATATCAACAAAATCTTGGTTTTTTTTTAACCTTCTCTTAATTTATTTAGGATTTCGCAAATAATTTTATCTTGCGACATTTCACATCTAATTTTAAGCAGAGAGATTACCCTTTTTTTTATTTTTTCATCTGCATATCTAACTGTTCGCCCCAATATAATTGCTATTGATTGTTGTGTTTCTAAAGTGGATTCATCGCTTAAATTTTTTAATAATTTCGAGAGTATTTTAGTTATACCCCTTTTTTGGATGATTTTCACCATTACATCTACGGTGGTTGCTCTAACATCTTCTACTTCGTCTCCTAATAATGATATAATATTCTGAAAAACTTTTTCAATATCCTCAAAGCTGTAAACATTTAATAAATTAGCTGCTCCTTCTCTAACCTTTGGGTCTTCGTTCAGTAAGTTTTCCGAAACTTTTATAAAGGGAATTTTGGATTCGGAAATTTCTTTAATTGAAGAAAGAATTTTCATTGATGATCGCCGGACCCAACTTTTGTCGTCATCCATTAAACTTACTAAATTCTTAATAATTACTTCCTTGTCTTCAATAAATAGGATTAGTTTTCCTAAACTTGTAACTGTAGCGTCACGCACGATCCATTCTTCGTCAATTAAAGCTTGGTTAATTAGAGCATTAATAGTAGGGATCGGCAGAGTTTTTCCAATATAGCCTAAAATTTTCACACTTGTTTCTCTAATAAATGAATCGGAATCAGATAAATATTCTAAAACGAGAGGAACAGGTATCATATCCGGTAAATTTTTTGAAATTTCCAATATAGATTTAGTTAAAACAATTCTAACAGACAATTCTTGTTTAGGGAGAAATTGTAATAATTCTGATAATACAGATTTTAATGCTAGGGGTTTGGTTTTTGAAATTTTAGAAATTAAGTGAGCGGCTTCTTTCTTGAGAACAATCTCATTTTCACCTTTAATAATTCTTATTATTGAATTAAGGGCTATTAAATCAATAAAATCGTCTATTAACCCATCCAGCGAAGAGATAATATTAATTTTTGTATCAAGATCTTCCGAATTCAACTGATCAATTAGTTTCGGGATTACTTCATTAGGGTTTTGTCTGCATATCTTAATAATCGTTTGAGAAATAATACCTTTTGATATAAATTTTGTTTCATCTTTAATTCTGATTAATTTATCTAAAATTAGAGTTGGGTTTTTCTTAAAGTTTTTAACAATAATATCTGAAATTTCATTTTTTAACTCGGATTTGTTGAATTTTATGAATATTAATAAAGTTGTTAAGATCTTTTCAGGATTACATTGCCATATTATCCCTAATAGAGATATAATACTATTTAATGAATCTAAATTTTCAGTATCAATTTGACTGATAATTTTTTCTAGATCGATGGACTTGGGTTCTTCAGCATAATATTTTTCTAGAGCTAAGACTGATGCCTTCCTTACCTTTTCATCTGAATCTAGTAATCCGTCATAGAAAGACGAGACAGGAATAGAATATTTCTTAAAGTTCCCTATTTTAGAAATTACGTCAAATATAGAGGCTCGTACTTTACTGTTAGTATCGCACATCAAGGGAATTAATGTTTTAACAATATTGGAATCAAGTTTTTCAAGATTGAGATTTTTCAAGTTTCGAATTGCTGCTGCTCTAATGTTTTGATTAGGGTGATGAATTTTATTTAGTAATATTTCAGGTTTCACATTCAACTGTGTCTCTGATAGCAGATTTAGAATTTCAATTTGAACGAAACTGCTTGGATCGTTTAATAATTTCATTAAATTTATATTTTGAACTGAATCCTTTTCAATTTTGATTAATTTGGTTAATAATTTTAACCCGATCAGTTTCATCCTCCACTCAGAATCGGATATTAGGTTTCTAATGATTTTTATAGGTATTTTTTTTATTAACGAGGCTTCAGCATGAAGTATTGATTCAGCAATAGGTATGCTTTTATCGTAATTCGGTGATTCGAGAGCTTCTAGTATCCATGGTATAATTACTTCAGAGGCATCTTTCTCCAATTTTTTTAATATTTGAATAGAAATTCTTCTTGAATTCGGATTTGAATCACTAATTCCATCCAATAAAGAATCTCTATACTCCCAATCGTCCAGAGAAATTTCTGATTTTAAAGGAATTCGCTCGTACATCATTAAAAGGGTCTTCTCTGCGTGATCCCTAAGTAAGGGATCAGAACTTTTTATAAAATTAAACAAAGGTATAGCATCAAATGTTTGACCGTACTCTATAATCTTAGAATATTTAAGATTTTTAGTAAAACTATTCTTTTTTGACAAGAAATAGTAAGTTGTAAATGTAAGCATAAAAATTTCTTCTATTATAGCTGCCCAAGCAAACATATATGAATTAGGAATAAGTTCAGCTGAAATTATCAAATAACTAAAAGTTTCCGTTAATTTATCTATGTTAACTATTAAAAAATTTACTAGCACATTAATTCCAATAGCTGCCATTAAATATGCTGCGAAATAAATATCGATGCCGCGATATTTAATCTTACGACCCCAAAATCGCGTAAAATAGCCTATAATGCCAAATAAAAGAGTAACAAAAACAAAATAAGAAGTCATCGTAGAAATTGCAAGTGATCCAGAAAAAAAGAAGATAATCGTCTGAAATAATGAAATCCATGCCCATATAAACACGAATAACATCAAACCTAACATTATATATGGTTTGGGATTTGAAATAAATTGTTTCATACCTCTTTTTCTATCTTCGAAATTTAAAAATATAGACCTTTTGAGTTCAGGGATGTGATAGTATTCGTTGGAAATCCCTGCGATGTAACCCTTAGATCCATAAAAAGTAAGAATCATTAAAGGGTAAACAAGTAACCAGGAAATCCATATCATTAAAAATGGTAAACCTGTAAAAGTCAACAACAGAGGTGGTATGATAAATAAAATATATAAGAAAACTGCCATTAACACAGAGATTATCTTACTATTAGAAAAATTGATAATTTTACTACTTATAAATTTGTGAAATGGAGTGAGTCCTTCGTCTAATTCGGAACTTAAAGCAATGAAAAGGAAATCAATCAACGGATAGAACGATATATATCCAATGCAAAAAGCAAAAGGAATTAGTAAAGCAAGAGGGTTGATATTGGGGGGAGTTAAATTACTATTTTGCCAAAATTCGGGAGTTTTTACGGCAAAAATGAATGCCATCGCAATGACGATCATCACCCCTGCGCCGAAGATTAGCCCATATATTAAACACTGAAGGCGATCTCTAAGGTTAAATTCTCCTTTTTTAACCAAAGCAACTTGTTTATAGATTATGAAGAATCCTACTACGAATAAAAATAAAAAAATTATAAAAAGAATAAGTTCAATAAGCAAATTATTCACGATATTTTAAGGAATATTAATAATTTAATACATTTATATTTCTGTAGCTTAAGATAAATTTAGTATAATAAAGAATTGAAGATTATTAAATATTAAAAAAGCGTGTTTTAAGGTGGAAAAAATTGGTGTAAAATTAGAGGAATCTTTAAATCGGGTAAATTTTATTTTCAAAAACGAAGAAATCACTACCGAATGTATAAATGCTTACAATCGTTTTTCCGTACTAGGAGGAAGTTTTGGTCCCTTTGAGAAAGGTGAAAAATACAACCTACCCTTTTTTGTAGCCCTCTCTTTCATAGAAAATAACATCCTTAAGATAGCAATAAGCGAAAAATGCGATAATGTTGATGTCCAAAGATATGCTATAAGCGAACGAGATAATCAGATGCTTTTACAAAGAGAGAATGAGTACTTCTTAAACAAAATTAAGGAGTCTAAGTTTTTCATCGAAAAAGAGGTAGAAGAAAAGAACAAACCAAAAATAGATTTAGACAGGTTTACATCATATTCAACAAACATTGTGGATAGTCGACTTCTAAAATTGTTAAAATTAGCTAAATCTAATCTATCTTTAGAAGATGAGAGGAGATTGACATCTTCTGAAATGATCCTGTTTAACAAGCTGTTTGAGCTAATAAAGGTATGGAGAACTTTTTTTTTAAATAATAAATAGATACGGGTAAATTTTAGAATTTGATCTCCTTTTTTCCATATTTTTTGAAGTAATTTTCAATATGAGTAGCGACTATTGGATTAGGTTTTAATTTCGGTAATAAATCTATTGCATCACTCATTGAATAATATTGTACTCCTTTATTGTTGATGGCTTCTTCAACTGTAAATCCATCATCTCTAATCTCATTTCGATTTGTTAAACCAATAGCAGCTATAATATTTACATTAATTTTCGCTAAATCATCAATTGTATGAAGCATGGAACCTCCCGTAGTAGTTGTGTCTTCAAGTAATATTACATTCCCTTTGGGAATTCCAAGAAAAAACTTGTCCTTTAAATCACCGTGTTCCTTTGGTTTTCCCCGTCCCATCGATAGAGTATACATACCAGGCTTTATTTTCTTGTCCTTGAACGCCCATTTATATTGAGTAATAATCCCTAATTTCGTAGCCCCTTCTGGTACTCCATAAAATAGGTCAGGTTTTAGATTTAAAAGCTTTACAAATAATAAAAGATAATCACTAACCGTATTTAATAAAAAAACATCTTCTGCAACTGTTCTCCAATTTACATACCAGTACGATTTTCGACCTGATTTAAGTGTTATTGGTTCATCAAAAAATCCAATCACTCTATTTTTAATAATAAAATTATAAAAATTATTCTTTTCTAATTCCCAACTCATTTTATTCAACTTATTCTTTCAAAACCAAATATTCTTTCCGAGCCTTTGCGTATTCTTCTCCACTAAGATTACCAGCTAAAAATGATTTTTCTTTTTCCTGCATTATTTTTCTTTTTTCAGCTAATTCCTTTTTTCTTTCTGCTTTATTAAAGCTATCTATTATTGAGTTGCTAAGGTTATTCACTTCCTTAATATTCTTATTTACTAATTTTTCTACATAGGGCTTTATTGGTTTAACCATATCGGTGTTTTTTTTTGCTAATTCCTCAATTCTAACCAAAGCTTTATTTATTTCTTCGAAATTATCGCCATCAAGGACCTCAATTAAACCGGGAATAGCAACATCAGTAAGGACTTCATCAAGATATTTCTCTATTTCCTTTTTAATTTTTGGATCATCATATACCTTTAGTTGATTATTGCGGACATATTCAATAAAAATGAGCGGCAGTTCAATCGGCCATTCTTTCATCTTATCTTTATCGATGAGTTGTACAATTCCCCCATCTTTTTTATAAAATATTTTCAATAATTTTATCACCTACGTTATATCCAATCTCCAGTTGATAATTTTTCAGGGATATATTGGTCTGTTAAGAATTCAAATCCAAAAGTCGAGAGAGCTTGAATTTCCGCTTTCATTTTTAAATTTAGAGCTAATTTAAGATCTGTTTCCCAAGCTTTATTCTTTTTTACAAAATCTTCGCTTAACATCTCTTTAGTCCTCTTAATATCTGTTTGATTCATAGGGATTCTACAATCGTTGGGAATTTTATATTTTTCCAAATCCCTAGTAAGTACACCTAAGAGTTTTATATCAGGAGTTGCTAAAAAGGGTGATTCGTAACTCAAACGTTTAGATCCTCGTAAGTAAACTGAATGAATATAATGACCATAAGGATCGCTATCAACTAGAGTAAAAACGGGCAACCGGAGCTCCTTACTAATCCTTCTTAGGAACATACGTGTAGCAATATCCGCTGCACCTTTTGCTGTTAATATTATACAGGGGTATTTTCTCCAAAATCTCGCCTCTGATAATCTTATCATTGCTGCATCTTTCTCTAGGACTAAAATAAATTCCGCATCTGATTCAAGTATTTCAACATTATCAAGCATTGGACTAATCGTCCAACCGCCACTTCCCAAACCTTCCAAATCAATTATATCATTCCTATCTCTAATTCGAAGGCGTCCAATGCATGATCCCTTAGCTGAGGCTACTATATGTGTTGAGTTCCTAGTTGTATATAACATTGTAGCGACATCCTCAATACTTTTATCGCTATTCTTCTGATCTCCAAATAGTTGAACTGCTGAATAAAAAATTTCCCTCTTTGTTGCATGCATATCCTTGAGCAATAGTTCGTTGACTTTCTCAAGTACTTTCATTAATCTTGTAATGTCAGCAACACTACCTAGCGAATGAAAATGTTTTTCCATGATCTGCTGTCCTAATAGTAGTAAATCATTTTCTTCATCCCAGATTATATTTGCACTCGTTCTCGAAGGCATTTTAATGGAGGGTCTTCCATTTTCATAAATCATTTCTATTATGGAATCCGTTAATTTGTAGATACGCTCTAAAGTTTGTTTTCTATTTAGATCGTCGATTTTGACAGTGTTTTTCGGTAATATTGCTTCTTTTTTCTCTTCTTCTAACCCCCTTTCTAAATATTCTTGAAATAGCTTTTTAGCTTCTTTAATATCCCACTTTTTACTTTCAGTTTTACTCGCCACTATTATCACACTATTTTAATTTCCAATGTTTTTTTCCCATCTTGGTTTCTACCATTACCACTCCCTTACGCTCCAATTCCTTCAGTTTTATCTGTAAAAACCGAGCATCCATCATATCTTTTATTTTCATTTTAAATATTAACGCTGTTATTGGTTGCCAATCTTCAGATAGTACTTCTGATATTTTCTCTGTAGTAATTATTGGCAATTGAGTTTGAGTTAGTATCGGTTTAAGTTGTTGTGTACTAATTGTTGATTCTTTTTTAACCGGCTGTTGATGAATTATTTCACCATTAGTAATTTGTAATTGTCTTCTCTTTTCGGCTAGGGTTCCCGATGTAACTGGTTCGGTTGTTAAAGGTATTTTTACTACTTCGACCAAAGGGATCCTTTTTTCTGGTTCTCCCTTATCATAACATTCTTGAATAAATCTAATTATTTCTGGTTTTCGAGCGTTAGATGGTAGAGAAAAGTTCTTTTCTACACAATATTCTTTTAGTTGACTTATAGTCCAGTTAAGAAGCGTTTTTTCACTGAGAATCTCATCCTTTGGTTCTACTGTTTTAGGAATTACTTTTGTCTGAATTCCTGTGTCTTCCCATTTTATCTCAACTTTTTTAGGTTCTAATTCAATAGCTTCTATCTTTTCAGGTTTGGGTAATAACTTTTCTTCAATTTTTGGAGGCGCTTTAATCCCAATTGCATTTTTCATCAAGTTTTCCAATTCATTTTGTGAAATTTTCCCCTTATATTTTCCTCCTCCTTGTGATACAATATTAAAAGCACTTTGAACAAAGATTGGGATATATCTCTCAATTAAACCAGCTCTTTTCTCGCTCTTTCGAATATTCGCTTTACGATTAAGATATACTCTTAATCGCCTTCCTATGGCCTCAAGACAAAATTTAATCTCTTTAAGTAATTCTTCATCTTCAGCTAATGCGTTTTTTGACTGTGATTTAAACATTAAATGAACATATGGACCTGAAACATTTACGAGAAGTTTAATTGGACCTTTTGGAAGATTATTATCATACACATCTAATTTATAATTTTTCCAATTCACAGATTGAACTGCTTTAGTGATTACGCAATCAGCACTATCTCTTAACTTAGGAGTTCTATTAACGAATCTTGAGAGAACATCCCTGGAACGTTTGGGGGTATCAAGTTTCTTCGAATCGTTACAATACGCTAATGCAGCTTCAACAATATATGCTAATCCTTTGCCCGAAGTAGGCGGTCTTGTTTCTGCACTTACAAAATCATCATCTTTAGTGTAATTATCGGCGAAGAAATCAAATATTTCCTGATAAGAATCTTTCTGAACTTCTTTAGTAGAATTTATATTTTTTTCAATTTTTTCCTGAAATTCAATTAGTTCTGAATATTGATCTTCAATATCAATACTAGCGAGAATTCTTGAGTTGAAATTTTTAACATCGTCAGGTGTTATGGTAATATCTTCTATAATTTCACCTTCTCTAGATTTTTTTTTTTTGTCTTGATCTCTTTTCAAATCCTCTTGCAGAATATGTAAAGATGTTTTTATGTTTTCAATAGGATCATCAAAATCATCAATGTTCTCGGATATTTTAAGCCCTATTTCTTTAATCAGTGTATTTTCTAATACAATATCTCCGACTGGGATCGCTGTATCTGTTGGTGGAGACATATATTTGATAGATTTAAAAGCATGGAATAGTGAATTAAATTGGTTGTTAGTTAATTCAGAAGGTTTTACTTTAGAAATTTGAACTTCATTGATTAAATCTTCGAGTTCTGAACGATTTTTTAATTTTTTTGCCTCTATTAACCCAGTATTATCTTTAAAAATCTTTTCTAATTCGTTTTTAATTTTATCTTTTTCTAGTAAAATTTTATCTATATTGTTTAATAAATTACTAATTTCTCTTTCAATTTTCTTTATATCTTTTTTTGTCTCAGATTTATCCATACGATCTTGATGTTTTTTTATTTCTCTGTATAATCTTTCCAAATCTTTATCAAATTTGTTATGTTTATCCATGGATTCCCAGTATTTATTCTTCAATTCTTCTGAATCAATATCGTAAATAATCAATTTGTCTCTAGGTTTTGTTGAACGCCCATAAACCCTTTTTTCATACTTAGAAAAGTATATTGGATCGCTTCTTTTCGCTAATTTGTTTATGAATCCATTTCTAAGTATCATTAGAGATAATTTATCTTCTATTTTTCTTTCTGCAATATTCAAAATCTCTCTTGCTGTTTTTGAACTCATTCTCACGAAATTATCCTGTAAAAAAGCGGAGATTGTTAAATTTTCGGATTTTGTTAAAAGATCTTGTAAGTCGCCAATATTAGTTGAAGAAGGGTGAGGTTTAGCATATTTTGGTTGTTTTGGAAAACTTGAGACTAATCGTCTATAAATCCATTCTTTCCCATATGGATCGATAAAAATAAGAGTTATGTGCGGATTCATTAAAGCCGTTTCTTTAATATAGGTATCTACGAAACCACGAGTGTATTTTACATTTAAATAATGCAATTTTATATATGTGCCATGTAGGAAATTGCTGTCTACTTCTGTAGGACGAACCAAATAATTCTTTTCATTTTTAGAGGTTGTAAAAAATTCTGAAACAGTAGCATATATAGTACCTTTTGACTTTGATACTGCTACTATAGGTTTTCCAGTTGTGTTTTGAGCATCGCTAAATGCACTCGGAGCTCCAAAACCCTGACTTCCACGGGTTTGCTTCAATTCAAGGCTTTTTGAAGAGGCTAGATATTTACCAAACTTTCGCATGTCTCCTTTGTGCATGCCTATACCATTATCAAAAATTTCGAATGTATAAGTCATAACATTTTTCTGGGATAATTCAGATGTTAAAAAGGAAGCAGCTTCAGATTCTCTCAAGCGAATAATAACAAGTGGTTCAATATCTACAATTGGCTCCACTGGTTTTATGATTTCATTCATATCATCAATAATTCTTTTTACTTCTTCTTCTACTTCGATCTCTTCTTTATCGATAATTTCTCCAGATTCTTCTTCTTCCAAATCTATGGTTGATTCTATTTCAGTGTTAGATGGTTCTGTAGGTTCTATTCCTATTTCTTGCATTAGAGCAAATTTTGCTTCATTTGATAGAGGTTGATCAATTTCATCTTTTTGCGCTTCTTGAAGAATCGATAAATTTTCTAAAGTCAATTCTTGATCGAGAGAAAATTGAGTTCGTGAATCACCCTCTTGTAACTCATTCCACTGAAACTCTTCAATAGCATCTAACGCATTATCTAGAAATTCGGAGGCGTATTGCTGATGTTTCCAAAAGCCAAATTCAAAACCCACTAATTGAGTCCGCTTTCTCATGAATTGTGCTATCGTTCCTTGCTTTATTCTGCCTTCTTCTTCAGAGGAAATTTCAATTACACCAATCTGTTTTTATCATTTTAACTCGATTATCAAATAATAACATAAATGATTTTATAAGTATTATAATTAATATTGCACGAATAATCTAATACTTACGCAAATCAATCAATTTTACAAAATGTATTTGGTTAATCATTTTGAACAGAAATTGAATTACTATTTAAATCTTTTCTTTAATCAACAAAAAATTTTAAAAAGGAGTAGAGGTTTTTAATTTTCTCTTAATTGGAAATTATCTAAAGCCACATCAATGATTTTTGATGCTACATATCTTTTAGTAGTCTTTTCGATATGAGTTATGTGTTTTTCTTTATCAATTATATATACTTCATTATCTTTGCTATTGAAACCTATGTCGTCGCGACCTACATCGTTAGCCACTATAAGATCCGCTTCAGATTTTAAAAGTCGACTATAAGCGCGTTCAATTAATTCTGTTCTTGAAACATTGATTTCTGCTTTAAAAGCAATTATGAAAAGTTTATAGTCTTTCCGTCGTGCTACATTCAATATTTTGGGTGTTAGATGCATGCTAACATTCAATTTTTCTACATTATCTGAGGAAATTTTACCTTCTATGCAATCTACTGGCTTATAATCCGATACCGCAGCTGCAGATATAAAAATATCGTAATTTAAGTATGAAAGCTCGTCTTTTATCGTTTTAATGAAATCATCAGCGGATTCCACATGAATAGTCTTTATGTAATCAGGTATTTTTACCATGCATTCACCTGCAATTAACAGCACATCTGCACCTCTAGCAGAGGCTTCCTTAGCAAGTTCGATACCCATCCTTCCCGATGATTTATTGGATAAATATCGGATAGAATCAATAGCTTCTCGACTGGGACCAGCTGTGATTAAAACTTTTTTACCTTCGAGATCTCTTTTAGTAATCAGAAGGTCTATTACTTTATCAATTATATCGTCAAGCTTTGCAATTTTAGCCTTTCCTTCTGATAATCGTGGACCTAATACATTTATACCGCATTCTTTCAATTTAGAGATATTCCTCTCAATAATCGGATGAAACATACTCTCATGCATAGCTGGAACTACTACTATTGGTATAGATGATCCAAATG
>Ga0307377_10004290_pt1 | contig 15638 bp, 14 predicted proteins | sample TR3MG_FD_202535 | JGI IMG/M metagenome (GOLD analysis project Ga0307377, IMG submission 202535) | Soil microbial communities from Risofladan, Vaasa, Finland - TR-3 | ecosystem: Environmental > Terrestrial > Soil > Coastal area > Acid sulfate soil | place: Finland: Risofladan, Vaasa | collected... | reverse complement strand
GTCGGGTTGTGGCTGAAGCTGAGCGTGTCGCGCGAACTCGCCGTGAAGGAAGCACGCCAGCAATGCCTGCACTATGGGCTGCAATTGCTGGATGAAACCGTCGGCCTGCGTGGGCTTCGTCTGCGCCAGGTCAATGGGCTGCGCAGGATCGAGCGCTGCTATGGCTTCGAGGTGAGCCTCGATGGCCATGACCGGGAAGCGGCGCGCCTGTGGATGCTCGGCAGTTCACTGAGCGAATTGAGCCTGCCCACGGTCGGGTCGGCGTCGCGCGAATCGATTGCCCAGCCGGCCCTGAACGCCCCGATCAGCAACGTCGTGCAACTTCATACACGCCGCAACCGGGACGCGGATCGGCTGCATTGAGCGGAACGGGGGTGGCGCGCCGACGAGTCCGGTTATCGCGGCTCGCGGACGGCGGGCTGCGGCGACCTACTTGACCACGCGCAGATGCGGCGCGCCACGCTTCGGCTTGTCGCCGCCGCCGTCGGCATCGGACGCCGATGGCGCATCGTCGGGGCCGGCAGGGGACGGAGGCGATGGCGGGGTATCCCCACCTTCCTCGGCCGGAAACATCATGCCCTGGCCGTTTTCCTGCGCATACAGTGCCAACACCGCCTGCACCGGAATCTGGATGGCATTGCTGACGCCCGAGAAACGCGCCTGGAAACTGATCCACTCGTTGCCCAGGTCCAGATTGGCCACCGCGCGCATGGCCAGATTGAGCACTACCTGGCCGTTCTTGATCACCTGCGGCGGCACCCGCACACCCGGGAACCCGGCATCGACCAGCACATACGGCGTCAGGTTGTTGTCGCTGATCCAGTCGTAGATCGCCCGCAGAAGATAGGGGCGATTGGAATTCATCGGGGGCAGTTCGTTCTTGCTCATGTTGCCGCCGCATGGAGTTGCCGCATGGCGTTTTCCTGGTCGGTCATGCTGCGCGCAAACCCCTGGCTGTTGAACAGTCGCTCGCCATAATCGATGATCGGCTTGCCGGCACGCCCCAGGTCGACGCCCAACCATGGCAGTCGCCAGATCACCGGTGCCACCAGGCAGTCGGTCAGGCTCATTTCCGCATTGAGAAAGAATTTCGATGCCTTGAACAACGGCAGCGTGGCCAGCAGCTGTTCGCGCAAGCGCTTTCGCGCCGCATCGGCCGCCCGGCCACCGGCACGAATGGCATCCACCTCGCTCAGCCAGTCCTTTTCGATACGTACCGCGGCAACCCGCAGACGTGCACGCGACTGCGGATCGATCGGCATCAACGGCGGATGCGGGTAGCGCTCGTCCAGGTATTCGCACACTACCGAGGTATCGAACAAGGTCAGGTCGCGATCGACCAGGGTCGGCGTGCTGGCATAGGGATTGAGGTCGATCAAATCCTGCGGGGGCTTGACCGGATCAACCAGCACCCGCTCATAGCTGACCCCTTTGGCGGCCAGCACCAGCCGTGCGCGATGACACTGGATGCCATCGACCGTGGTGTAAAGCGTAAGTGCGGCTTGCGAGCGAGCACTTGGGACCATGCGCTATTCCCCCCCTCGATGAGACGACCGCGGCGGCTCGAGGCCACCGCGGTCGGATGATGCTACTCCGGCTTGTCGATTCGGCTCGAATCCCGTTTCGGTTCGGGCGAGTCGTCCCCGATCCTTGCCCTCCCCCACTGGCGCGCGGGGAGGGCAATCCGGGGGTATGCAAACTAGCTGCGTGCCGGATCATTCATGAACGTCTTTCCAGTATTCCTTCTTGAGCATGTAGGCCAGCAGCGTGTAGACGGCGAGAAACAGCAGCACCCAGATGCCGTAGTGCTCACGCTGCATTGCCGCAGGCTCGGAGACATACTCGAGGAAATTGGTGAGATCGCGAGTTGCCTGCTGGTATTGGGCTGGCGTCAGCTTGCCGGGCTTGGAGAGTTCGAGCTTCTCCACCTCGTCGCTGCCGGGTTTTTTCACCGCGGTCTGCATGCCCTGCAGTTCCCATAGCGGAAACGGCATGGAGGCGTTCGGAAACACGGTGTTGTTCCAACCCACCGGACGGCTCGGATCCAGATAGAACGAGTTGAGGTAGCCATAGACCCAGTCGGCCGTGCGTGCGCGCACTTCCAGCGACAGGTCCGGCGGCGCCTTGCCGAACCACTTGCTTGCCGAAGCCTTCGGCATGTGCGAGATCACCGGGTCATTGAACTTCGAACCGGTGAAATCGAGGTTCTGCATCACTTCCTGTTCGGTCAGCCCAAGGTCCCCGGCCATGCGCGAATAGCGCATGTACTTGAGCGAATGACAGCCGACGCAGTAATTGAAGAACAGCTTGGCGCCGCGCTGCAGTGACGCCTGGTCACGCAGATTGGTCCCGGCTGACGGCAGTTCGCCACCCTCCGCCGCCGCCACCTGGATGCTGCTGCCCAGCAGCAAGCCAAGTGCCAGCACAATCGAGGAAAAATGCCGTTTAGTCATGCGTCGTCACCCGTTCCGGTACCGGCTTGGTCTTTTCCCAGCCAAGATGTGTGTACAGCCACAGAAACACGAAGTAGCCGAAGTAGATCGCCGTCATCGACCTGCCGAACATGTTTTCCCAGAACGTCACGTCGACATGGCCGAACAGCTTCGGGATGAGTTCCGCCGTGAGATCGGTACCGACTGCACCCAGCCCGAAGAAGGCGAACACGAACAGCCCCAATGCCACCTTGTAACCGGTGCCGCGGTAGCGGATCGACTTGACTTCGCCGACATCGAACCACGGCAGGGCAAACAACACCGCGATCGAGGAGAACATCGCCAGCACGCCCCACACCGCCGTGCCGAACATCGCGGGGAACATGCGCACGATCGCGTAGAACGGAGTGAAATACCACACCGGCTTGATCTGCGCCGGCGTCACCAGGTTGTTCGCCCGGATGAAGTTGTCGTGCTCCAGGAACCAGCCACCCAGCATCGGTGCGAAGAAGATGATGAAAGCGGCGATCATCAGGAATACGCCGACGCCGAACAGGTCCTTCACGGTGTAGTAGGGATGGAAGGGAATGCCGTCGGCCGGCTTCAGCGGATCCCAGCGGTTGCCCTTGGGCCCTTTCTTGATCTCGACGCCATCGGGATTGTTCGAACCCACCTCGTGCAGCGCGGCCAGATGCAGCACCACCAGCAGCAGCAGCACCAGCGGCAACGCGATCACATGCAGTGCGAAGAAGCGGTTCAGCGTGGCATCGGCAGGCAGGTAGTCGCCCATGATCCACTGGACCAGGGTGCTGCCGATCACCGGGATGGTGCCGAACAGCGAGATGATCACCTTGGCGCCCCAGAACGACATGTTGCCCCACGGCAGCACGTAGCCCATGAAGGCCTCGGCCATCAGCGCCAGGTAGATCAGCATGCCGAGCAGCCACACCAGCTCGCGCGGCTTCTTGAACGAGCCGTACATCATGCCGCGGAACATGTGCAGGAACACCACCACGAAGAACAGCGACGCGCCGGTGGAATGCATGTAGCGGATCAGCCAGCCCCACTCCACATCACGCATGATGTACTCGACCGAGTCGAACGCTCCGGCGGCGCTCGGGTTGTAGTTCATGGTGAGAAAAATGCCGGTCACGATCTGGTTGACCAGCACCAGCATCGCCAGCGAACCGAAGTAGTACCAGAGATTGAAGTTCTTCGGTGCGTAATACTCGGTCATGTGCTTGCGGTACATCGGCAGCATGCCCGGCGAACGCTCGACGACCCAGTCGCCCATGCGGGTGAATACGTTAGCCATCAGCCAGCCCCCTTCGGATCCACGCCGATCTGGATGTGGGTTTCATCCGCAAAATTATACGGTGGTATGACCATGTTCTTCGGTGCCGGCACGCCCTTGAACACGCGGCCGGAGAGGTCATAGCGCGACTTGTGGCAAGGGCAGAAAAAGCCGCCCTTCCAGTCCGGGTCGAACGGCTCGGGCTTGATCGCCGGCCACATTTCGGGCACGCAACCGAGGTGGGTGCAGATGCCGACCATAACCAGCCACTCCGGCTTGATCGAGCGATCGGGCCCCTTGATGTAGTCGGGCTGCTGGTCGACAGTCGAGTTCGGGTCCGACAGCCGCGGGTCGAGGCTGGGCAGTATTGCCAATTGCTCGGGAGTCCGATTGACCACGAAAACCGGCAAGCCGCGCCAAGCGAAATCCACCTTCTGGCCCAGCTCGATCTTGCTGATGTCGGCTATGACTGGCGCGCCTGCGGCTTTCGCGCGCGCGCTGGGTTCCCACGACTTGAGGAAGGGCACGGCCGCAGCGACGATTCCGACACCACCAACCACCGCAGTGGCTGCTGTAAGGAAACGGCGGCGACCGTGATCGACGACTTCATTCGCCATCAGGCTCTCCAGTACTTGTACTTGGCAATATCATGGTGGGTTTTTCGAACCCCGCAAAAATCCGGTTAGTGTAGCGGTGGGCTCGGCCCCGTACAATAAATCCACGGACTCCCGGGCAGTCTACGCAAGCGGGCGATCAACCGGAAGCTTCCCGGGTGTGGCTAAACGGCACACCGCAAGACCTTGCGGGTATCGCTGCAAGCGCGCCCTCTTCGCGCAATACCCAGGGCCGGGTTCAGGCTGCTAGACGGCCATTGTCTACGCGCAAAGCTTTCTCTGCGCTGTCACGACACCAGCCCGCCTCCTCGCATCAGGCTTTGCGCAGCACCAGCCGGCAATGAAATGACGGCAGGAACCGATGCCGCCCGGTTCTCGAGCCGGATTTCCGCCGAATCAACCGTTGCGGGCAGACAGACGGGGGGCTCCTGCGTAGACTTGCCGGAGGCGGCCCGCCGGCGAAGTCGATCCGCCGCGACTCACCGCCACGATTTGCCGGGATCCGCACTTCGACATGAAACATACCGTCGGCACCCTCGCCTTCATCGCACGCTTCGTCATCCTCGGATTGGCACTGGCGTTCGTGATCGGCCTGTTCTGGCCCGGCAGCGGCGAACGCCTGCGCGAACGCTTCGGCCTGGCCACCTCGCCCCCGCCGGCTTCCGCGCCGGCAGCACGCCGCGACACCGGCCCGGTCTCGTATGCCGACGCGGTTGCCGCGGCGGCGCCCTCGGTGGTGAACATCTACGCCAACAAGATCGTCTCCGAACCAGCCTTGCGCATGTACAGCAACCCAGTGCTGCAGCAGCTGTTCGGCGGCATGCCGACCACCTACCAGCATCGCGAGCAGACCCTCGGCTCGGGGGTCATCGTCAGTGCGCAGGGGCAGGGTTACGTGCTGACCAACAATCACGTCATCGCCAACGCCGCCGACATCCAGGTCCTGCTGTACGACGGCCGTATCGCCAAGGCCACGCTGGTGGGCGCCGACGAGGAGACCGATCTGGCGGTACTGAAGATCGACGCCAGCAATCTGCCGGTGATCCACATGGCCGACCGCCAGCCGTTGCGTGCCGGCGATGTGGTGCTGGCGATCGGCAACCCGCTCGGGCTCAACCAGACCGTCACGATGGGCATCGTCAGCGCCGTGGGGCGTCAGTTGAACAGCGCCAGCGCGGAGGATTTCATCCAGACCGATGCCGCGATCAACCTGGGCAATTCCGGCGGCGCACTGATCGACGCGGAGGGCAACCTGGTCGGCATCAACACCTTGCTGATCGGCAAGGCCGCCGGCGCCGAGGGCATTGGCTTCGCCATCCCCGTCGCCACCGCCAAAAAGGTACTGGACCAGATCATTGCCACCGGCCACGTGGTCCGCGGCTGGATCGGTGCCGATTACGCGTTCGTGCCGGTGCCCGCCAACAGCGGCCTGCCGGCGGCGGCGCGCGGAGCCCAGGTGACCGCGGTCTACCCCGGCGGACCGGCGGCACAGGCCGGCATCCAGCCGCATGACATCCTGTTGCGCATCGGTACCGACGACATCCTCGACCCGGCCGATCTGCGCCGCCACGAAGCCTCGCTCAAGCCCGGCAGCACGGTGGAGGTTTCCGGGCTGCGCAATGGGGTTCCGTTCCACGTCGAAATCCAGGTGGTACAACGGCCACCGATGAACGCCAGCTCCGGCCTGAACGATTAGCGCGCGGACCCACCTGCGACCATGGTAGGAGCGCGCTTGCGCGCGATGCTCTTCACCCTGCGGCAAGAGCATCGCGCACAAGTGCGCTCCTACGCGCGGCCAGGGATCGATCAACCGGATCCGCGTGCCGCCAGCGATCGGTGGATGGCCGCGCCATAGCGCTTGCGCAGGATTTCCACGCGCTGCACATACACCCGGGTTTCGGTGTAGGGCGGTACCCCGCTGTAACGTTGCACTGCCGCGGGGCCGGCGTTGTAGGCGGCGGCGGCCAGCTTTTCATTGCCGTGGAAATCGCTCAGCAGGAGGCCAAGATAACGCGCGCCGCCACGAATGTTCTGGTCGGTGTTGAACGCATCCAGCACACCCATGTCGCTGGCCGTGGCCGGCATCAACTGCATCAGCCCCTGGGCACCCTTGAGCGACATCGCACGCGGGTTGAAGGCGCTTTCGGCATGGATGATCGCCCGCAGGAACGCCTCGTCGACGCCGTATTCGACACTGGCCGCACGAATCGCGCCGGCATAGGCGGTGAGGTTGAGCGGCACGCTGCCCCAGTGGATCGGCGAGTGCAGATCGCAGGCGACGCAGGTCGCGATATAGCTGAACAGCATGGTGATGGCGCGACCGCGACCGCCAGCCGGATGCACATTGGTGTACTCCACGCTGCCATCGGGCTGCACGATCCGGTAGACCGCGCCACGCAGTACGCGACTGCCCGGCGGATCGGCTGCCGCCGGCGGTGCCGCCGCCCGCGATTCGCGATAACTCCAGCCGGCTGGGGGCGTCGGCACAGGTCGGGCGCTGGTTTCATCGGTACCGCGCACGCCGGCCAGCGCCACGCGTTGCACCCGTTCGCCGCCGAGCGCATGGGCGTCGGTCCAGACCGCTCCCTGCACACTCGTCAGCGAGGTCGGCTCGGCACCATCCGCGGCCAGACTGCGGGCCGTGGTGGCAACCTCCGCGGTCACCCGCGTCAGCGATGCCGGCCGCGGCAACGCCCGGTGGCGCGGCGCCGCCGCCCTGTAGCTGCTGATCCTCCGGCAGCCGCGATAACCCGCCACGCTGCTGCTGTACACGGCCTCGCCATGCACGCCGGTGCAGTGATACAGCGTGCCGGCACGCGCCGCCGGCAACCAGGACCACCCCGCCAAAAGCACGCAGCAGATCGCGACCCGGAACAGGATCGAACGTGTCGGGAAGCCTCCTGCAGCGCGACCGACGCTTCCCCCTTGGCTTGCGGCGCCGAACATGGGGCGCAGTGTGCCGCCAAACGGCGGCCAACGCCAAGTGCGCGGCGGCGGTTCCGTGCGCCGCGCAGCGCTTCGGCCAGCTTTCGGATCGCTTTCGCAGGAGAGCGCCCTGTGGGAGCGGCTTGTGTGGGAGCGACTTCAGTCGCGATGCTCTTGCTCTGACCAAGCCAAGAGCATCGCGGCGGAAGCCGCTCCCACAAAGGCCCCACAAAAGCCGCTGCCACAAGGTGCGCTCCGAACACTGCCTGTCGCAAGTGCTTGATCTGTCGCGCCGATCGACTGGTGACTGGGCCGCCGCAAGGGTAAACTTCGCGGTCCGGCGGATCGCACTTCCGGCCTCACGAATCACGGTACCCCAAGTCATGAGCAAGTCATGAGCGGCAAGCCTGCCCCTACCAAGCTTTTCATCAAGACCCACGGCTGCCAGATGAACGAGTACGACTCGGCCAAGATGGCCGATGTGCTCAGGGCATCGCACGGCATGGAGCTGACCCTGGACGAGTCCGAAGCGGACGTGATCCTGATCAACACCTGCTCGATCCGCGAAAAGGCGCAGGAAAAGGTGTTCAGCCAGCTCGGCCGCTGGAAGGAGCACAAGCAGCATGGCGGCAAGCCGGTGCTGATCGGCGTCGGTGGCTGCGTGGCCTCGCAGGAAGGCGACGCCATCGTCAAGCGTGCGCCGTATGTGGATCTGGTGTTCGGTCCGCAGACCCTGCATCGGCTGCCCGAGCTGATCGACGCCCAGCGCGCCAGCGGCAAGCCGCAGGTGGACATCAGCTTTCCCGAGATCGAGAAATTCGATTGCCTGCCCGAGCCGCGCGCGGAAGGCCCGACCGCCTTCGTCTCGATCATGGAAGGCTGTTCCAAATACTGCAGCTACTGCGTGGTGCCCTATACCCGCGGCGAGGAGCTCAGCCGACCGTTCGACGACGTGCTGGTGGAAGTGGCCAAGCTCGCCGCGCAGGGCGTGCGCGAGGTCAACCTGCTCGGCCAGAACGTCAATGCGTATCGCGGCCCGACCTTTGATGGCGGCATCGCCGACCTGGCGGTGCTGATCCACGCCATCGCGCAGATCGACGGCATCGGTCGCATCCGCTTCACCACCTCGCACCCGCTGGAGTTTTCCGATTCGCTGATCGAGGCCTATGCCAGCGTACCGAAGCTGGCCAACTACCTGCATCTGCCGGTGCAGGCCGGCTCCGACCGCATCCTCGGCGCAATGAAGCGCGGCTACACCGCGCTGGAGTTCAAGCAGAAGATCCGCCGGCTGCGCGCGGTGCGGCCGGACATTTGCGTGTCATCGGATTTCATCGTCGGTTTCCCCGGCGAAACCGAGGACGATTTCGCCAAGACCATGCAGCTGATCGAAGACGTCGGCTTCGACCAGAGCTTCTCCTTCATCTTCTCCGCGCGCCCCGGCACGCCGGCGGCAAGCCTCGCCGACGACACTCCGGCCGCGGAAAAGCACGCGCGGCTGATGCGGCTGCAGGCGGCGATCAATGCCAACGCGAAGAGGATCAGCCAGGCGATGATCGGCAGCGTGCAGCGCGTACTGGTGGAAAAACCCAGCACCCGCGATCCCGGCGAACTGACCGGGCGCACCGAGAACATGCGCTACGTCAACTTCGCCGGCCACCCGCGGCTGATCGGTCAGTTCGTCGACGTGCTGATCACCGAGGCGATGGCCAACTCGCTGCGCGGGCGCCTGACGATGGCCGACGACGTCGCCACCTGACACTTTGCCCCCTCCCCTGCTTGCAGGGGGAGGGTTGGGGTGGGGTCGCTCTTCGGCGCAAGATCAAAAGCCTTACCCCCTCCCGGCCTCCCCTGCGTACAGGGGGAGGAGCAAAGCGCTCAATCCAGCCGCTTGTGGAAGCGCAGGATCGCCGCCGTCATCATCACCGCCACGAACGCGACCAGCGCCAGCACGTCCGCCCGCATTTCGCCCAGGCTCGCGCCGCGCAGCATCACGCCGCGGATCAGGCGCAGGAAGTGGGTCAGCGGCAGCACCTCGGCGATCCACTGTGCGGGCTTGGGCATGCCGGCGAACGGAAACATGAAACCCGACAGCAGGATCGACGGCAGGAACACGAAAAACGTCATCTGCATCGCCTGGAACTGCGACTGCGCCCGCGTCGAAATCAGCAACCCCAGCGAGAGATTGGCCAGGATCAGCAGGCCGGCCGCCAGGTAGACGTCCAGCACGCTGCCGCGGATCGGCACGCCGAACAGCCAGATCCCCAGCGCCAGGATCACCGTGGTCTGCAGCAGGCCGATCACGATGTACGGCAACACCTTGCCCACCATCAGCTCGGTGCTGGTCAGCGGCGTGGCGATCAGCAGTTCCATGTTGCCGCGTTCGCGCTCGCGCACGATCGCGATGCCGGTGAACAGCACCATCGTCATGGTCAGGATCACGCCGATCAGTCCGGGCACGATGTTGATCGCCGAAACGCGCTGCGGATTGTAGAAACTGACCACGCTGATCCGCCCGAGCGGCGGCGTGCTCGTGGCCGGTGCGCGAGTGTCGGGCAGTGCGCTGTCCAGCGGCGTCTGCGCCAGTTGCGCCGCCGCATTCTGCACCGTGGTGTCGCTGCCATCGACCAGCACCTGCGCCACCGGACGACCGTCGATGCGGCGGCGCTCGAAATCCGGCGGCACCACGATGCCGATGCTGATCCGGCCGCGGCGGATCATCGCCATCAGCTGCTGCGGCGAGTCCGCCTTCTGCGTGGCGGAAATCACGTCGGTGGCCAGCATGTCCATCACCAGCGCACGCGAACCGGCGGTATTGGCCTGATCCACGATGCCGGCATCGAGCCCGCGCAGGTTCAGGTTGATCGCGTAGCCGAACAGCACCAGCTGGATCACCGGGACAACGACCACCATCGCCAGCGTGATGCGGTCGCGACGCAGCTGGCGCAGCTCCTTGATCACGATCGCCCACAACCGGCGCCCGTTCATGCTGCTTGCACCGCGTGCTTCGCATCGTTGCGGGTGACGGCGACGAACACATCCTCGAGGTTCGCCGGCGTCGCCATCGTCCGCGCCGTCTGTCCGGCGCGGGCGAGTACCTCGTCGATGCGCTGGCCGATGCCCGCTGCGCTTTCCGCGGCATCACCCCGCTCGGCCGTCAGCACGCGCAGGTTGTTGCCGACCTGGGCCACGCTGAGCACGCCCGGCACATCGACGATCAGCCGCTGCGCGCGACGCGGGTCGGCCGCCTCGACGATAAACGTGCGTCCCTGCAGCCGGCCGGTCAGTTCCGCCGGCGTGCCGTCGGCCACCAGCACGCCGAGATTGAGGATCGCCAGGCGGTGGCAACGCTCGGCCTCGTCCATCAGATGGGTGGACACCAGCAAGGTGGTTCCGGCATCGGCCAGCTCGAAGAGTTTTTCCCAGAAATCGCGCCGCGACTCCGGATCGACCGCGCTGGTCGGTTCGTCCAGGAACAGCAGCTCGGGCTCGTGGATCACCGCGCCGGCCAGCGCGAGGCGCTGCTTCTGGCCGCCGCTCAACGTGCCGGCCAGCTGCTTCTGGCGATCGCCGAAATGGTATTGCGCGAGCAGTTCGTCGATGCGGGCTCTCGTCTTCGCCTTCGGCACGCCCTGCACCGCAGCCAGGAACTCCAGGTTCTCGCGCACCGTGAGGTCCTCGAACAGCGAGAAGCGCTGCGTCATGTAGCCGATGTGCCGGCGCAGCGCCTCGGCCTCGGCCGGGATGCGCAGGCCGAGCACCTCGATCTCGCCGGCGCTCGGCGTCAGCAGGCCGCACAGCATGCGGATCGTGGTGGACTTGCCCGAGCCGTTCGGCCCGAGAAAGCCGTAGACCTGCCGGGCCGGCACCTGCAGATCGACGTTATCGACCGCAACCAGATCGCCGAAGCGCCGGGTCAGCCCGTGCGCGCGAATCACCACCATGTCGCTGTCGACGCTCACTGGCGCGGCTTGGCGAATTCGACGCGCACCGGCAGGCCGGCCGGCAGGTTCGCCGCGTCGGTGCCGAGCGCCACCTCGGCCAGATAGCTCAGGCGCGACGCGTCCTCGCCGATCAGTGCGTAGTACGGCGTGAACGCCGGTTCGCTGCGCAACATGCGGATCTTGCCGGCATAGGGCTTTTCGCGGCCGGCGACAAACACCCGGACCGCATCGCCGACGTGCACGTTCGCGCGCTGCTGCTCGGGCACGTAGATGCGCGCATAAGGCGCATCGCCGACCAGCAGGATCGCCAGCGGCGCACCGACCGGCGCCTGATCGCCGAGCCGGTACGGCAGGCTGTCGACCAGCCCGGCACGCGGCGCGACGACGTGCAGCTTGTCCAGCAACACCCGCTGCGCATCGGCTTGCGCCAGCGCCGCCGCGAGGTTGGCGCGGCCCTGTGCGATCTGCTCCGGGCGGGTGCCGTGCAGCAGCAAGTCGAGCGCGGCCCGCGTCGCGGCCACCTGACCGTCGGCACTGCCCGCCGCCGCGCGGGCGCGATCCAGATCGGCGGCGGCCACATAGTTGCGGGTCTTCAGCGATTGCAGCCGCCGGTAGTAGGCGCGCGCCTCGCGCGCCTGGGCCTGGGCCGCCGCCAGGTTCGCGCGGGCCTGGGCGATGTCTTCGGCACGCGGGCCATTCAGCAACTGGGCCAGCGCATCGCGCTGCTGCTGCGCCTGTGCTTCGACCGCCAGCAACCCCGCCCTGGTCTGGGCTTCATCCAGCTGCAACAGCGTCTGTCCGGCGCTGACCCGCTGACCTTCGCGCACGTCGATCGCCACGATGCGTTCGGCCGCCACCGCCGGCAGCGTGATGCGGTCGTATTCGAGCGTGCCCAGTGTTTGCGGCGGTGCCTTCGTGCAGCCGCCAAGCATCAGCGTGCCGGCGACGATCGCGACCGGTATGCGACCGACCATGCGTGCGATGTTCATCGCGCTCCCCCTGATATCGTGATGCCCGCACCGCTGCGAAGCAGCGCGAGCGTGTGTTCGCGCAGCGCGTCGGCATCGAGGTCCTGCGCGCCGAACAGCTGCTGCCAGACCGGTGCGCTGGCCACCGGAAACAGCGTCAACCCCACCAGCGAAACCACCAGCAGGCGCGGATCCAGCGCGGCATTGAGCCGGCCCTCGGCCTGCGCCTTCACGAACCGTTGCGCCAGCATCTGCGGGATGGACGGCCCCCGCTGCTGCAGCATCACGTCGCGCAATGCGCCGCCTTCGCACAGCACCTCGCGCACCCACAAGGGCGGCAACCACGGATGCTGCGCGACGACCTCGCCCAGGCCGCGCACGAAACCTTCGATCAGCACGGCAGGATCGTCGCCGGCGCGTTCCAGCTGCGCACGCAAGGCGGTCAGTGCCGGCAGCAGGCGTTCGTCGATCAGCGCCTGGGTGAGTCGCGCCTTGTCGCCGAAGTAGTAATGCAACATGGCCGGCGTGACGTCGGCCGCGGTGGCGATCGCACGCAGCGACGTCGCGCCGATGCCCACACGGGCGAACTGCGCGATCGCCGTGTCCAGCAGCAGCTGGCGCAGGTCCGGCTCGTCCGCGGCGGGGCGACCGGCCCGCCGGCTGCGACGGGGTGCTGCGTGGTGGCTTGACGTCGTCATGGGCATAAATTAATTCATCATTTAATTATAGGCAAGCACGACAAGCTGCAGCCCCGACTTTGCGTAGGAGCGCACCCTGTGCGCGAAAACACGTTGCCGCGTGGCTACACGATTCGCGCACAGGGTGCGCTCCTACAGTTCGGGGTTATTCGAGGCCCGCTGTGGTTCTTGCGCGGCTTGCGCGTTAATCTCGGCCACTCATGAGCGAACTCCATCAGCGCGACTTCACCCTCGACCCGCAGGACAATGCCCGCCTGGCCAATCTTTGCGGGCCGTTCGACGAGCACCTCAGGCAGATCGAACTGCGCCTGGGCGTGGAGATCAACCATCGCGGCCACCTGTTCCAGGTGATCGGCGAAGACGTCACCACCCGCGCCGCCGACAAGGTGCTGCACGCGCTGTACCAGGCGACAGCAGCCGAAGCGCTGACCGGCGCGAAGGTCAATCTGCACCTGGCCGAATCGGGCATCGACGCGATCGGCGATGCCTCGATCGAGGGCATCCAGGAAGTGGTGATCCGGGTCAAGCGCGGCGTGATCAAGGGCCGCGGCCCGAACCAGGCACGCTACCTGCACGCGATCGCCAGCCATGACATCAACTTCGGCGTGGGTCCGGCCGGCACCGGCAAGACGTATCTGGCCGTCGCCAGCGCGGTCGAGGCACTGGAAGCGAACCGTGTGCAGCGCCTGCTGCTGGTGCGCCCGGCGGTCGAGGCGGGCGAAAAGCTCGGTTTCCTGCCCGGCGACCTGTCGCAGAAGATCGATCCCTACCTGCGCCCGCTGTACGACGCCCTGTACGAAATGCTCGGCTTCGAGAAAGTCGCCAAGCTGATCGAGCGCAACGTGATCGAGATCGCTCCGCTCGCCTACATGCGCGGGCGCACCCTCAACGATTCCTATGTGATCCTCGACGAGGCGCAGAACACCACCGTCGAGCAGATGAAGATGTTCCTGACCCGCATCGGTTTCGGCACGGTGGCGGTGATCACCGGCGACGTCACCCAGGTCGACCTGCCGCGCCAGACCCGCTCGGGCCTGCGCCAGGCGATCGAGGTGCTGCGCGGCGTCGACGGCATCAGCTTCACCTTCTTCACGTCGCGCGACGTGGTGCGCCACGCGCTTGTGGCGAAGATCGTGCGCGCCTATGAAGCGTTCGAGCAGAAGGAGCAGGACGGGCCATGAAAGGCCGCACCAGAATCACGCCCGTAGGAGCGCACCCTGTGCGCGAACGCAATCCCAGTCAGCCCGTAGGAGCGCACCCTGTGCGCGAACGCTCTTCTGCTCCCGGCAAGATCACGAAAGGCATTCGCGCACAGGGTGCGCTCCTACGGGAAGGCCCCACGGTGCATGTCGGCTACGCCGTGCCGCGTGCCGGCCTGCCGTCCGCGATCAGCTTCCGCCGCTGGGTCACTGCGGCACTGCGCGGCGCACGGCGCCGCAAGCCGGCCGAGCTGGCCATCCGCATCGTCGGCGCCGACGAAGGCCGCGCACTCAATCGCGATTATCGCGGCAAGGACTACGCCACCAACGTGCTGTCCTTTGCGGTCGAACTGCCGCCCGGCGTGGTGCTGCCGCTGATCGGCGACCTGGCGATCTGTGCGCCGGTGGTGCAGCGCGAGGCCACCGAGCAAGGCAAGCGATTGCGCGACCACTGGGCCCACCTGACCATCCATGGCGTGCTGCATCTGCTCGGCCACAACCACCTCGAAGCCCGCCAGGCCGAGGCGATGGAAGCGTTGGAAACCCGCATCCTGGCCAGCCTCGGCATCACCGACCCGTATGCGTAGACACTCCGTGAAAGCGGCTTTTGTAGGAGCGCGCTTGCGCGCGATGCTCTCGGCTTGGTCGGAGCAAGAGCATCGCGCGCAAGCGCGCTCCTACAAAAGTCGCCTCCATGGGCATGCTCTGAATCGTCACGGATTTTCCGTTAAACTCGATGCATCGCCCGCTTGCGGGCAGCATTCCTGCGACAAATGAACGACGACCCTGGCAGTACCAGCGGCCCGGCGCACCGCACCTGGTGGGACCGACTGGGCCACATGTTTTCCGGCGAACCACGCAACCGCAACGAACTGCTGGAGGAGTTGCGCGCCGCCCACGCGAACGGACTGCTGTCCGCCGATACCCTCACCATGGTCGAGGGCGCGATCAAGGTCACCGAACTGAACGTGGACGACGTGATGGTGCCGCGCGCGCAGATCGTGATGCTCGCGGCGGAAGCGTCGCTGACGGAGATCCTTGCCACTGTGGTGGAATCGGGCCACTCGCGCTTCCCCGTGCATGGCGAGGACAAGGACGAGATCCTCGGCATCCTGCTGGCCAAGGACCTGCTGAAATTCTTCGGTGCGGCGGAGCATTTCGACATCCGCGCGATCCTGCGCCCGGCCGTGTTGATTCCCGAATCGATGCGCCTGAACGTGCTGCTGGCGGAATTCCGCCTGTCGCGCAATCACATGGCGCTGGTGGTCGACGAATACGGCGGCGTCGCCGGTCTGATCACGATCGAGGACGTGCTCGAACAGATCGTCGGCGAGATCGACGACGAACACGACGACGAGGAAGAACCCGAACTGGTGCACGAGCAGCCCGGTGGCGACTGGCTGGTCAGCGCGCTGACCCCGATCGCCGATTTCAACGAGCGCGTCGGTGCCGATTTTCCCGACGAGGAATACGACACCGTCGGCGGCATGGTCACCTCGGAATTCGGCCACCTGCCGGATGTCGGCGAAGAAGCCGCGATCGGAACCTACCTGTTTCACGTCACCGC